>Ga0268266_10000351_pt1 | contig 71625 bp, 69 predicted proteins | sample KBSS13metaG_FD_190356 | JGI IMG/M metagenome (GOLD analysis project Ga0268266, IMG submission 190356) | Switchgrass rhizosphere microbial communities from Kellogg Biological Station, Michigan, USA - KBS S1-3 metaG (SPAdes) (version 2) | ecosystem: Host-associated > Plants > Roots > Rhizosphere...
CGCGATCGAAGCGGCGATTGCCACAATGGGGTCACGCGATGTTGTTCTGATCGCGGGCAAGGGACACGAAGACTACCAGATCATCGGTACGACCAAGCACCATTTCTCCGACCACGAAGTGGTTGCCGAGGCGCTGAAGCAGCGGTAATCGGCGTCCAAAGGCAAAAGTGATTTCCACTTTTGCCGGATATGCCCGAGGGACAGCCGATGGCGCGCCTTTACACGATCGGCGAAATTATTGCGGCGACCGGGGGCAGGGCCGAGGGCCTGACCGGCGACAGTGTCTGCAGCCTTTCCATCGACTCCCGTGAAATTGCGCCCGAAGGTCTGTTCGTCGCCATCAAAGGCGATCGCTTCGACGGCCACGATTTCGTCAAGGCGGCGCTGGCGAACGGCGCGGTTGCAGCGCTCGTCAGCCAGGAAAAGGCCGCCGGACTCGGCGACCGGCTGATCGTCGTGCCCGATGCCCTCGGGGGGCTCATCGATCTCGGCAAGGCCGCCCGCGCACGCAGCGACGCGAAAATTGTCGCGGTGACCGGCAGCGCCGGCAAGACGACGACCAAGGAAGCTATCCGCGCGGTGCTGTCGCAAGGCGGTGAGACGCACGCTTCGATCAAGAGCTTCAACAATCACTGGGGCGTGCCGCTGATGCTGGCGCGCATGCCTGAGACCGCTCAGTTCGGCGTGTTCGAAATCGGCATGAATCACGCCGGCGAGATCACGCCGCTAGTCAAGCTGGTGCGGCCGCACGTAGCGGTGATCACGACGGTTGCCGCGGCGCATCTCGAGTTTTTTCCCTCGGTCGAAGCGATTGCGGCGGCGAAGGCCGAGATTTTTGCCGGGCTCGAGCCGGGCGGCATTGCCGTGCTCAATGCCGATCATGCTTATCTGTCGGTGCTGCTCGATCATGCTCGCGAGGCGGGGGTCGGCCGGGTGACTACCTACGGCTATGCACCCGATGCGGACTGGCGGATCGAGGCTGTCGAGATGGGCGACACGGAAACCGTGGCTCGCCTCCGGCACGGCGACGAGCAGATCACGCTGACGCTCGGTCTCAAGGGCCGGCATATGGTGGCCAACGCGGTGGCGGCGCTGATCGTCGGCGAGCTGTTTGGTGTCGATCGGGCGGCGGCGGTCAAGGCGCTGGAGACATTTGGCGCGCCGGAAGGTCGTGGCCTTGCACTCAAGCTGGGCGATCCGAAACGGCCGCTATTGCTGATCGACGAAAGCTATAACGCCAACAGTGCCTCGATGGTCGCCGCGCTTGACGTTTTCCGGGCCGAGAAGGCGCCGGGCGGCAAGAAGGTGCTGGTGCTTGGCGATATGCTGGAGCTGGGCGCGGAGAGTCCCGCGCTGCACCGTGCGCTCAAGCAAAGTGTTATCGAGGCAGGTGCCGACCGGCTGTTTCTCGTCGGTCCCAACATGGAGTTTCTGGGCGAAGCGCTTGGGGAAGGCGCCGTTGCCGGGCGCTCGCACAATGCCGACGACATAGCTCAAATTGTTCTCGATAACCTTGATTACGGCGACGCAATCATGGTCAAAGGGTCGAACGGCGTCCGGTTGTCGGGTCTCGTCAAGGCCATCCGCAACAGGTTCGAGTAAAGGCTGCTGCCGCCAAGGCGAGGAACGCACAACGCATGCTTTATTTTCTTGGGACCTTGGCTGGGGACCTCAGCGCTCTCAACGTTTTTCGGTACATTACTTTCAGAACTGCCGGCGCTGTCGTAACGGCGTTGTTTTTTGTCTTCCTGTTCGGCCCGGGCATTATTGAGGCGCTGCGCATCCGCCAGGGCATCGGCGCGCCGATCCGTGAAGACGGCCCACAAAGCCATCTTCTCACCAAGAAGGGAACGCCCATCATGGGCGGGCTGATGATCCTTGCCGGTACCGTCATCTCGACGCTGCTTTGGGCCAACCTCTCGAACGGCTACGTCTGGGTCGTTCTCGGCGTGACGATTTGCTTTGGCGCCGTGGGGTTTTACGACGACTACCTCAAGGTCACCCGCCAATCGCATAAGGGGTTTGGCGGGCGTCAGCGTCTGCTGATCGAGTTCGCGATCGCGGCTGTCGCGGCGTATCTGATGTCGACGATGGACGGCACGCACTTTTCGCATTCGCTGATGTTTCCGTTCGTCAAAGGCTGGGCCATCAATTTCGGCATCTTCTTTTTCGTCATCGGTGCCTTCGTCGTGGTGGCGGCCGGCAATTCGGTCAACCTCACTGATGGCCTCGATGGCCTCGCCATCGTGCCGGTGATGATTGCCGCGGGGTCGTTCGGGCTCATCGCCTACCTCGTCGGCAACCAGAACTTTGCCGATTACCTCCTGGTCGATTTCGTGCCCGGCACAGGCGAGCTGTCGGTGATCTGCGGCGCGTTGATCGGGGCAGGGCTTGGGTTTTTGTGGTTCAACGCCCCGCCGGCGCAGATTTTCATGGGCGATACGGGGTCGTTGGCCCTCGGTGGCGCATTGGGCTCGATCGCGGTGGCGACGAAGCACGAGATCGTCCTTGCGATCATCGGCGGGCTGTTCCTGCTCGAGACAGTGTCGGTGATCGTGCAGGTGACCTCGTTCCGGCTGACCGGCAAGCGCGTATTCAAGATGGCGCCGATCCACCATCACTTCGAGCAGATCGGCTGGACAGAGAGCCAGGTGGTGATCCGCTTCTGGATCATCGCCTTCGTGCTGGCGCTGATCGGGCTGAGCTCGCTCAAGCTCCGCTAGTCTGCCGGCAGCCGCTCGATCATCATGTTGCGGTACCAGACGGCGCCGCCATGATCCTGAAGGTCGATGTGGCCCCAGGGCGTGGTGCCGTAGATGAGCGCGGTGTCGAACTTGCTGGCGCCGACGCGGTTCCTCCAGTCATCCGAGCCCAGGTCGTAATCGACGACCTTTTGGCCGTTGAGCCAGTGCTCGACGTGCTTGCCGTTCACGATGATCTTGGCTGAGTTCCACTCGCCAACCGGCTTGGTGGCGTCGGTCGAAACTGCATAAACAGCGTAGCAGCTCGCGGCGGCCGTCAGCGGGTTTTTGCCGTCGATCGCTCCGGCGTTGTCGAGGATTTGGTATTCGGGGCCGCTCTCGAACGGGGCGCCGGTTGCCTCGCTGACGCGGTAGAGGACGCCAGAGTTGCCGCCGGGTGAAATCTTCCAGTCGAAATCGAGCTCGAAATTGGTGAACTCTTCGACGCTGATGATGTCGCCGCCGCCGGGCGTGTGACTGATGATCGCGCCGTCGATCTTCCAGGTATCCGGCAGCGGGCCGCCGCGGCGATAGGGCCGCCACTCCGTGATGGGATGAAAGCCTACGGTCTGGTCTTGCGCAATCGCCGGAGGTGGCCCGCCGAGGCAGGCCATGAGCGCAACGGCGAGACCAGGCACGAGATATTTCGGAAGGGACATTCGCGCTCTCCTCACGACGGAATGATCCACCGCGGGAACTAAATCATGCCCGTCTGTCGAAATCACGGCAGCAACATTCATCCACCCGACTCGCAAATCGCGATTCGAGTTGCGATTTGCTAACCATCCCAACGCTACATTGGCCCGGCGTATCAGTACCGGGAGGCTGCCCTTGTCAGGGCGGCGCGTCATCATGTTCTCACGCGAGAAGAAAACACCGATCGCCGAGTGGTGGTGGACGGTCGATCGGGAACTGCTGGTCGCGCTCGTATTGCTGATGGCGTGCGGCGTGGTGCTGAGCTTTGCAGCGAGCCCCGCGGTCGCGGAACGCCTGCATCTTCCATATTATTTCTTCATCGTCAGGCAGTGCGGTTTCGTCATTCCGTCGATCGCCGTCATGATCGGCGCATCGCTGCTCAGTGCCCGGCAGGTGCGCATCGCCGCGCTGATTACGCTCGTGGTGAGCATTCTCGCATTGTGGGCGACGCTGAAATTCGGCGCCGAGGTCAAGGGCGCGCGCCGCTGGATCAGCATTTTGGGCCAATCGGTGCAGCCGTCGGAGTTCGTGAAGCCGGCCTTCGCCATCATCGCGGCGTGGCTGTTTTCCGAGCGGATGATGAAGCGCGACATGCCCGGCCGCATCATTGCGACTGCGCTGGTGATCCCGATTGTTGGCGCGCTGGTGATGCAGCCGGATGTGGGGCAGACGGCGCTGGTGTTGGCGACCTGGGCGGCCCTGCTGTTTCTCTCCGGCATCTCGTGGTTCTTCATTTTCACGATGCTGGGCGGCGCGGCCGGGCTCGGCTATGGCGCCTATCTGCTGTTCCCACACGTTTCCAAGCGCATCGACAGCTTTTTGAATCCGGAGGGCGGCGGCAACACCTATCAGGTCGACAAGGCGCTGCATTCGCTGCTTGAGGGCGGCTGGTTTGGCCGCGGACCGGGTGAATCGATCGCCAAGAAATTCATCCCTGACGCGCACGCCGACTATGTGTTTTCGGCTGCGGCAGGCGAATACGGGCTGCTGTTCTGCCTCGTTCTGGTCGGGCTGATCGGCTTTATCGTGGTGCGGGCGCTGATCACCGCCCAGCAACAGGCAAGCCTCTTCAACCGCCTTGCGGCATCGACCATCGCCATCCAATTTGGGCTGCAATCGGCGATTAATCTCTGCGTCAACCTCAACCTGATCCCGCCAAAAGGCATGACGCTTCCCTTTGTTTCCTACGGCGGCACCTCGATGATCGCCATTGCGTTCGGCATGGGCCTTATGCTGGCCATGACGCGCAAGAAACCCGAGCAACGCATGGCGTCCGGGCTCCCGGCGTACCGATCTGCCGTGGTGGCGCCCGCCGAATGAGCATCATCGCGTTGATGGCAGGCGGCACGGGCGGACACCTCTTCCCGGCAATGGCGCTGGCGCAGGAATTGCGCCGGCGTGGCCATGTCATCCACCTCATGACCGACGAGCGCGTCGCGGGCTACGGTGACAATTTCCCGGCGCGCGAGACGCATATCATCCCTTCCGCTACACCCTCGATCCGCAATCCGATCAAGCTCGCGGTGGCTGCTGCGAAGCTGAGCTGGGGCACCGTCGTTGCGTGGGGTGCTATGGGGCGGATCAAGGCGGACGTCGCGGTCGGGTTCGGCGGCTATCCGACGGTGCCGTCGTTCCTCGCGGCGCGGATGCGTGGGGTGCCGGGGATCGTCCACGACCAGAACGCAGTGCTAGGGCGGGCCAACCTGCTGCTGGCCCGCTACGCCAACGCCCTGGCACTATCGTTCGAGAAAACCGCCAAGGCCGAGCAGTTTGGAGCGAAGGCGACACTGACGGGCAACCCTATCCGCGACCGGGTGCGAGCAGTTGCGGATACGGCGTACCCGGCGCTTGGGGCCGGTGACCCGATCAACATCCTGGTGTTCGGCGGTAGCCAGGGCGCCCGCGCGTTTGGCGAACTCGTGCCGCCGGCAATCGCGTTGCTGCCCATGGAGTTGCGGTCGAGGCTGCAACTGGTGCAGCAGGTGCGGGCGGAGGATATGGACCGCGTCGCCGAGGCCTATCGGCAATCCAAGGTCAATGTCGACCTCGCGCCGTTCTTTCCCGACCTGCCGGAAAAGATGGCCAAGAGCCACCTCGTCATCTCGCGCTCCGGGGCGAGCACCATCGCCGAGCTCTGCGTAATCGGCCGGCCGGCAATTCTCGTTCCGCTGCCGGGGGCGATCGACGCGGACCAGAAGAACAATGCGCTCGTGCTTGACCGAGCTGGCGGCGGCTGGATCGCCGAGCAGGCGTCGCTGACGCCGGAAATCCTCGCGGCGCGGATGAAATCACTGTTCGAGGCGCCAGAAGCGCTTGCCAAGGCCGCGGCCGCCGCGAAATCGCTGGGCCGGCCGGACGCCGTTGCGCTTCTTGCCGATTTGGCCGAAAAGCTCGCCGCGGGCAGAAAGCCTGCTGATTTGGGAGAACCCGCATGAAGATGCCGCGCAACATCGGACCGGTGCATTTTGTCGGCATCGGCGGCATCGGCATGAGCGGCATTGCCGAGATTCTGCACAACCAGAACTATAAGGTTCGCGGTTCCGACAGCGCGCTCAGCCCTAATGTCCAGCGTCTGCGCGACATGGGGATCGACGTCGAGGTCGGCCAGAAGCCGGAAAATCTCAAGGACGCGGCGGTCGTCGTCGTTTCGTCGGCGATCAAGCGCGATAATCCCGAACTGGTGGCGGCGCGGGCCCGCGGCCTGCCGATCGTCAGGCGCGCCGAGATGCTGGCCGAAATCATGCGGTTCAAGAACTCGATCGCTATCGGCGGGACGCACGGCAAAACCACGACGACGACGCTGGTCGCGACGCTGCTCGATGCCGCGAATTTCGACCCCACCGTCATCAATGGCGGCATCATCAACGCCTATGGCACCAATGCGCGGCTCGGCGGCGGCGAATGGATGGTGGTCGAGGCGGATGAGAGCGACGGCACGTTTGTCAAATTGCCGGCAGACGTGGTGATCGTCACCAATATCGATCCCGAGCACCTCGACCACTACCACGACTTCGACCATGTGAAGCAGGCGTTCCACACCTTCGTCGAGAACGTGCCGTTCTATGGTTTCGCGGTGATGTGCATCGACCACCCCGAGGTGCAGTCGATGGTGGGGCAGGTGCGCGACCGGCGCGTCATTACGTATGGCACCAATCCACAAGCCGATGTGCGGCTCTGCGACCTCGAGATCATCGACGGGCAGAGCCATTTTTCGGTCGAGATTCGCGACCGGATTCGGCAGACGCAGCTCCGCATCGATGGCCTGACGTTGCCGATGCCGGGCGAGCACAACGCCCTCAACGCCACGGCGGCGATTGCGGTCGCCGACCAATTGCACATCCCGGCCGATGCCATCCGCAAGGGCCTCAAGGGCTTTTCTGGCGTCAAGCGGCGCTTCACCAAGACCGGTACGGTGGGCGGCGTGACGGTCATCGATGACTATGGTCACCACCCGGTCGAGATATCGTCGGTGCTGAAGGCCGCGCGCCAGTCGACCAAACGCGATGTGGTGGCCGTCGTGCAGCCGCACCGCTATTCGCGTCTGCATGATCTGTTCGATGATTTCGCGGTTGCCTTCAACGATGCCGACACGGTGATCGTGGCGCCGGTTTATCCCGCCGGTGAGCAGCCGATCCCCGGCGTAACGCATGAGGAACTGGTGTCGCGCATCCGGGCCCGCGGTCACCGCGATGCGCGCGTCCTCGATAAGCCCGAGGCGCTGGCAAAGTTGCTGGCGAGCCGTGTCGCCGAAGGCGATTACGTCGTCATGCTTGGCGCGGGCAATATCACTCAGTGGGCCGCCAGCCTGCCGGGCGAGCTTGGCGCGCTGATGGGCAAGGAGGTGGAACTGCCATGAACTGGCCCGATCTTCTCCCCGAACTGCAGCCCTGGGTCAGCGAAGTCCGCGGCCGGCTGATCCCCAATCAGTTGCTCAGTGAAGTGACGTGGTTTCGGGTCGGCGGTCCGGCGCAGCTTTTCTTCCAGCCAGCCGACGAAGCTGATCTGGCGCTGTTCCTGAAACATCTGCCGAAGGAAATTCGCGTCACGGTGATCGGCCTTGGCTCCAACCTGCTGATCCGCGACGGCGGCATCGACGGGGTGGTGATCAAGCTTTCGGCCAAGGGCTTTGGCGCGGTCGAGGTGCTGGACAATCACCGGCTGCGCGTCGGCACGGCGCTGCCCGACGTGAAGGTGGCGACCGCGGCAGCAGAGGCTGGCATCGACGGTCTGACCTTTTATCGCGGCATCCCCGGCGGCATCGGCGGGGCGCTTTACATGAACGCCGGTTGCTATGGCTCGGAAACGCGCGAGCGCGTGGCCGAACTGCGGGCGGTGACGCGCGATGGCGAGATCGTCACGCTCACCAATGCTGACATGGGCTACAAATATCGCAAGTCCAACGGGCCGCGCGGCGCGATCTATACCTCCGCCGTTTATCAAGGCGTGCCCGGCGACCGCGAGGAAATTTTGGGCCGGATGCGCGAGATCACTGAGAAGCGCGAGAGTTCGCAACCGACGCGGGCGAAAACCGGGGGCTCCACGTTCAAGAACCCCGAGGGTCATTCGAGCTGGCGGCTGATCGACGAAGCCGGCTGCCGCGGGCTGACCATTCGCGGTGCGCAGATGTCGGAGCTCCACGCCAACTTCCTGCTCAATCTCGGTGACGCCGACGCCTTCGCCATCGAGACGCTGGGCGAGACGGTGCGCAACCGCGTGCGGGCAAAATCCGGCATCGAGCTCAAATGGGAAATCCGCCGCATGGGCCATTTCGTGCCAGGCCAGGAAGTCCGCGAGTTCCTCGACGGCGACGTTTTTACGGGGGCGGTTTAGTCCATGCCTAAGCACGTCGCCGTCCTGATGGGCGGCTGGTCCAATGAGCGGCCGGTTTCGCTGAGCTCGGGCCGGGGCTGCGCCGAGGCGTTGCGCCATGCCGGCTATCGGGTGACCGAGGTCGACGTCGATCGCGACATCTACAACGTGTTGCGCGAGCTCAAGCCCGACGTCGCCTTCAATGGGCTGCACGGCGCGTTCGGCGAAAGCGGCATGATGCAGGCGTTGCTCGAACTCATGGAGCTGCCGTACACCCATTCGGGCGTGTTGGCCTCGGCGCTGGCGATGGACAAGCACCAGGCGAAAATCATGTTCAAGGCGGCGGGCATTCCCGTCACCGATCACGTCATTCTCGACCGGGCCGTTGTCGCCCGCGCGCACGCGATGCCGCCGCCCTATGTGGTGAAGCCGATCGCGGACGGTTCGAGCTTTGGGGTGTTCATCGTCAAGGCCGGCACCAGCCATCCGCCGCAGGAGATTCTGCGCGAGGATTGGGTGGGCGGCGAAGAAATCATGGTCGAGCGCTATATCCCCGGCCGCGAGCTGACGTGTGCGGTGATGGGCGGGGTCGCGCTGGGGGTGACGGAGATCGTCACCGACCTCTCGTTCTACAATTATGAGGCGAAATACTCGGAAGGTGGCTCCCGCCACATCATTCCTGCGCAAATTTCACCGAATATTTACGAAAAAGTCCAGAAAATGTCCCTTAAGGCCCATGAGGTTCTGGGCTGCCGAGGCGTGACACGGACGGACTTCCGCTGGAACGATTCTGCAGGCCCTGACGGCGAACTGGTCTGTCTGGAAATCAACACCCAGCCTGGCATGACGCCCACTTCCCTGGTGCCCGAACAGGCCCGGTATGCCGGCCATTCCTTCGAGGAACTGGTCAGCTGGATGGTGGAGGACGCGAGTTGCAACAGGTAGGCGCCAACGCCTTCGCCACCGCCATCGCGATCGATCCCGCCAAGCTGCCGGCGCTGATCGCGGTTCCGCGCCGGCGCAACTTTCTCAATCTGGGCCGGCTCTGGCTGCTGCACGGCAGGCTGCTGAAGCGCGCCATCCTCGCGCTGGCGTGCTGTGCCGCGGCGGGCAGCCTTTACGTTTTGCGTGACCGGATCGCGACCGAGGCGGGTGTGCTTTACGTGCTCGGCGAAACGCAGCTTGCACAGCATTCGCCGCTCAGCATCGCCAAAATCTCGATGAGCGGGCAGGGGCTGACGAGCGACCACGACATTCTGGCCGCGCTGGCTCTCACGCCGCAGACCTCGATGCTCAATTTCGATCCCGACGCGGCCCGCACCGCAGTCGAGCAATTGCCGGCCGTCGCCGAGGCGACCGTGCGAAAAGTTTATCCGAACCATCTCTATGTCTCTGTCACGGAGCGGGTGCCGGTAGCGCGCTGGCGCGTTGACGGCACGACCTATGTGATCGACGGCACTGGCGCCAAGATTGCCGACGACGGCAATGACTATCCGGCGCTGCCGCTGGTCGTCGGCGATTCCGCTGGTGACGATGCGATGGTGATGATCCGCGCGATGGATCAGTATCCGGCGCTCAAGCAGGGGCTCGTGGCGCTGTCGCGCATCGCCGACCGGCGCTGGGATATGATCTACGACAGCGGTCTCCGGATTCAGTTGCCGGAGCAGGGCGTGGCGCAGGCGCTAGGCCAGCTCACCACCTTGCAGAACAAGTTCCAGTTGCTGCAGCGCGACGTCGTGGCGGTCGATCTCAGGGTGCCGGGCGTCGTGGCGATCAAGCCGTCCGATGATGCCGCCAAGCAGTTGGCTGAGATCAGCAAGGCGAACATCGCCAAGAACAAAGGCAATTTCAAACAGGACTCCGATTATTCGGCGCCGGCAGGACGATAAGAGATGATGACCGAGGCAATGACGGCGCGGCTCAAGCCGGTGCAAGCGGGGCGCACCAGCCTGGTCTCGGTGCTCGATATCGGGTCGACCAAGATCTGCTGTGTCATCGCACGCCTGACGCCGAAGCCCGAGAGCCGGGCGCTCAAGGGGCGGACGCACCAGGCGGAAGTCATCGGCTTCGGCTACGGCAAGTCGTCGGGCATCAAGAGCGGCGTCATCACCGACCTCGACAAGGCCGAGCAGGCGATCCGGTCGGTCGTCGGCATGGCCGAGCGCGCGGCGGGACTGACGTTGGAATCGGTGATCGTGAACGTGACGGCCGGACGGCTCGGTTCCGAAACATTTTCGGCTGCCGTGTCGCTGGGCGGCCAGGAAGCCGAACGCGGCGATCTCGTCCGCGTGCTGCGCGCTGTCAACGAACGCAGCGTGAGGCCTGAGCGGTCGATCATTCACGCGCTACCGATCGGCTATTCGCTCGATGGGCAGAAGGGGGTCAAGGATCCACTCGGCATGGTCGGCGAGAAGCTCGGCATCGACGTGTCGGTGGTTTCGGCCGAGACGCTGGCGATGCGCAATATCGAGCTCGTGCTGCACCGCTGCCATCTCCAGATCGAAGCGCTGGTGGCGACGCCCTATGCGAGCGGTCTCGCGACGTTGGTCGATGACGAGGCGCAGCTTGGTGTCGCCTGCATCGATTTTGGCGGCGCGACGACGACGGTTTCAGTCTTCTCGGACAGCCAGCTTGTTTATGCCGATGCCATCGCGATCGGCGGGCATCACCTGACGCTCGATCTGGCGCGCCAGCTTTCTGTGGGCGTTGCCGATGCCGAGCGAATGAAGACAGTCTATGGCAGCGTGCTGCCGGGGCAGACCGACGAGCGCGAAATGATCCCGGTGGTGCCGGTCGGGGCGACAGCCGACGAGGCACCGGGCCAGATTCCGCGCTCGACGATCACGCGAATCCTCCGCCCCCGCATTGAGGAAATTCTGACCGCCGTGCGCGACCGGATGCAGGCGACCGGCATGATGGATGTCTGCGGCCGCCGCTTCGTCATGACGGGCGGGGCGAGCGAGCTGACCGGATTGCCCGAAGTTGCCCGCCGCCTGCTAGCGCGCAACGTCCGCAACGGCCGCCCGATGGGTATTGCCGGCCTGCCGGACATGGCCAAGGGCGCGGGCTTCGCCACCGTCGCTGGCATGGTCATCTACCCGCAGATCTGCGCGCACGAATATATCGAGCCGCGCCAGAGCCGGAAGCTCACCGGCACCGACGGCTACTTCGCCCGCGTTGGCAACTGGCTGCGCACGAGCTTTTAGGGCAGGCGGCCTACCAGCGCGTTCCCCAACCCCTGTGTCACCCCGGCGAAGGCCGGGGTCCATCCTGACGACGCGCCACAACGCCAGTGGTTGAGGCGATGCAATGCCGCAGCCGCGAGCCTGCCGAATGCCTGCGTTGCGCCAGTTGGTACGGCTCCGGCGGCCCGATGGGTCTAGAACGGCGCGCGAAGAGGCCACATTCCAAGGCCCCAAAATCAACTGCAGAAGGCCAGCCGGAATATGCCGTACAAATTGATGATCATCACCGTCAGCACGCGCGAGGGGCGCAAGGGCGGACTTTTCGGCAAGTGGATCGAGGCGATCGCCGCTCGCGACGCGGATTGGGATATTCATGCCGTCGATCTTGCCGAGCTGGACCTGCCGTTGTTGGATGAGCCTGAGCATCCGCGGCTCAAGAATTACCACCACGACTACACCAAAGCCTGGAGCGCCATGGTCGATGCGGCTGATGCCTTCATCGCCGTCACCCCCGAGTACAATTACAGCGCGCCGCCGTCGCTCATCAACGCGCTCGACCATCTGCTCTTGGAATGGGCCTATAAGCCGATGGCCTTTGTGAGCTATGGCGGACTGTCAGGCGGGACGCGCAGCGTGCAGATGCTCAAGCAGGTCGTCACGTCGCTCAAGGTGATGCCCATGCTCGAAGCGGTGAACGTGCCGTTCTTCAGCACCCTGATCGACAAGGACAGCAAGCTTAACCCGAACGAGTCGATGGAGCGGTCGGCCGCGGCGATGCTGACCGAGCTCAAGAAGTGGCCCGGGCCGCTCAAAACCATGCGGAGTCCTGTCTAGCAGCGAAGGTTTTTGTTGCGCCTTCGCAGGCAGGCCCTTGAGGATGAATCGCTTTTTGTTTCGCGGTCGGACGGGTCAAAAGCAGTGCGGCCGTCCCGATCCCTCCCGACCTTCCGCCCGAAGCCTTCGGCGACATGCTTAACCAATGATGATCACAAGCATTTCAGGGTGTTGCAAATTGCGGCTCCGTTAACGGTTTTGCTGCAATCGTTAGGACCCGGTTAACGAATTGGCGACTAAAACTGGTCGCACCACGCCATTATGGGGCCTTTCATGTCGATCAACCTTTCGATCCCAAATATTCAGGAACTCAAGCCCCGCATTACGGTTTTTGGTGTTGGTGGCGCCGGCGGCAACGCGGTCAACAACATGATCACCTCCGGTCTCGACGGGGTTGATTTCGTGTGCGCCAACACCGACGCGCAGGCCCTGGCGCTTTCCAAGGCGCAGCGGATCATCCAGCTCGGTGTTTCGGTGACCGAAGGTCTCGGCGCCGGCTCGCACCCGGAAGTCGGCCGGGCGGCGGCCGAAGAGAGTTTTGACGAGATCAACGATCACCTTTCCGGCTCGCACATGGTGTTCATCACCGCGGGCATGGGCGGCGGCACGGGAACCGGCGCCGCGCCGGTGATCGCGCGGGCAGCCCGGGAGCAGGGCATTCTGACGGTTGGCGTGGTGACCAAGCCGTTCCAGTTCGAAGGCAATCGCCGTACTCGGCTGGCCGAAGACGGGATCGACGAGCTGCACCGTCATGTCGATACGCTGATTGTCATTCCGAACCAGAATCTGTTCCGCGTGGCGAACGAGAAGACGACGTTCGCCGACGCGTTCAAGATGGCCGACCAGGTGCTCTATTCCGGCGTCGGCTGCATTACCGACCTGATGGTCAAGGAAGGCCTGATCAATCTCGACTTTGCCGACGTGCGCGCCGTCATGCGCGGCATGGGCAAAGCGATGATGGGCACGGGCGAGGCCTCGGGCGACGATCGCGCGCGGCATGCAGCCGAGGCGGCAATCGCCAACCCGCTGCTCGACGACGTGTCGATGCACGGCGCGCGCGGCCTCCTCATCTCCATCACCGGCGGGCCGGACCTCACGCTTTACGAAGTCGACGAAGCCGCGAGCCGTATCCGCGAGGAAGTCGATGCCGACGCCAACATCATCCTCGGCGCGACCTACGACACCAACCTTGAAGGCCGTATCCGCGTCTCGGTCGTGGCGACCGGTACCGACGCAACGATGGTGCAGGCGCTTGAGCCGGTAAAGCCAAATGCCTCGCGCACCCCGATCGAAGTCCGGCGTGCGCCGCCGGCAGCTGCGGCGTCGGAGCCGACCTATTACCAGCAGCCCGAAATCGAGACTCAGGTGCAGGCAGCGGTCGCCGAAGCGATCACCCGCCGCGAATCAGCACCGAGCTATGTCGAGGACGACGGCGTGACCGTTGAGCCCTACATTCCGGCCGCCAGCCATGATCATTTCGAGGATCAGGTGCGGGTTGACGACGCCCCGGTGCCGAGCGTCTACGTGCCTTCGCACGCCGCCCGGCCTGACGGACAGCGCCGTATGCCGCGTACTGAGGAGCTTCCAGCTGTTGCGCGAAGGTCACTCGACGGGGCAGATCGGCATGATCCTGAGCCGCGGAATGCCCGGGCTTTGTTCAAGCGTCTGGCCTCCAATGTCGGCATAAATCTGCGCCCGCAGCCCGAGGCCGGACAGGACGAAACCAGCTATACGGCGAGCGACGACGCGGCGGCCAGAAGTGCGATAGAGGCAGGCGGCGCAAGGGTTTCCCGGGGTTCGGGGGCGCCGGAAGGAGCGCAGGGACAGCTCGATCCGCATGGCCGTCCGGTACCGCCGGCGCCGCAAAAGGACCGTTTGGAGATCCCGGCGTTTCTCCGGAAACACGGTTAACGGACCCTCTTTCGACGGTTGAAAACCTGAACCGGTGCGGCTTCCGCGCCGGTTTGTTTTTGAGTAAGAGTGCCTTGGCATGTGCCAAGGGTGTTGGAGCGACTAAGTATGCAGAAACTATCGGCACGCCAGCGGACCCTCGCAGGTCCCCTCGAATTTTCAGGCTTTGGCGTCCATAGCGCGCTTCCCGTAACTTTGACTCTCCACCCGGCGGCGCCGAACAGCGGCTTCCAGATCGCCCGCAAGATGGAAGACGGCAGCCGGGCAGGCCCGGTGCCGATCCACTTCTCCCGCATCACCCGAACGACCCTCTGCACGACCCTCGATCTCGGCGACAGCGTGAGCGTCGCGACGATCGAACACGTCACCTCCGCGCTGTCCGGCCTTGGCGTCGATAATGCGCTGCTCGAAGTGACGGGCCCCGAGTGCCCGATTCTCGACGGCAGCGCGTCGCCATTCGTCGAGGCGATCATGAAGGTCGGTCTCGAAGTGCAGCCGGCGATGCGCCGCTATATCAAGATTATGCGCGCCGTGATGGTCCGCAACAATGAGGCCCATGCAGCGCTTGAGCCCTATAACGGCCGTGCGCTTGACCTCGAGATCGATTTCGACAGCAAGGTCATCGGCCGCCAGCGGATGATTTTCGACTGGACGCCGCGCAAGTACTACGAGGATGTTGCCCGGGCCCGTACCTTTGGCTTTGTGCGCGACGCGAAGATTTTGCGCCAGGCCGGTTACGCGCTTGGCTCTTCCCTCGACAACTCGATCACCGTCCATGAGGATCGCATCCTCAATCCGGGTGGCCTGCGCTACGAGGACGAGTTCGTTCGCCACAAGCTGCTCGACGCGATCGGCGATCTGGCGCTTGGCGGTATGCCGATTTATGGGCGCTTCCGGTCCTATCGGGGCGGCCATGCGCTCAATGCGCTGGTGCTCGCGGGCCTCTTTGCCAGCGAAGCGAACTACGAGATCGTCAGCGCCGAAGATCTCCCGTTGGCGTTCGATGCGCTCGACGACATGCCCGAAGGTATTTCCGTCAGCCCATATCTTCGTTCCGTGGGCTGAGGCGGTCACAGTTCCGATCGATTTATTCCTTAAGGCCGCCGCGAGGCGGTCTTCTAACATGCGGTGGATTAAGTGAAGTTCGAGGCTCTTGCGGGTAATGCTGGCCGCGTCGCGCGGTTTGTGGCGGTTGGTGCGCTGGTCGTTGTTCTGGCCGGTTGCGATCTTTTCGGCGCCCCCAAGCTCAAGGACGAACCGATCGTTCCGCCGGACACGCTCTATAATGCCGCCGTCTCGCAGATGGATGCGCAGAATTACAACACGGCCGTTGGCACGCTGAAGACGCTGCAGACCCAGCATCCCTATTCTCAGTACAATGAGAAGGCGGGGCTGATGACGGTTTTCGCCAACTACCAGCTGCAGCATTGGTCGGATGCGATTCTTGCTGCCGACCAGTACATCGCGTTGTTCCCGGCCTCCGATCAGATGGCCTACATCCTCTATTTGAAGGGGATGTCGTACTTCAACCAGATCACTGACATTACGCGCGACCAGCAGACGTCGCAGAACGCCATCGATGCGTTTACGCAGGTGGTGCAGAGCTATCCGAAGTCGCAATACGCCAAGGATTCTGCCGACAAGTTGCAGATTGCGTACGATCAGCTCGCCGGCAAGGAAATGTCGGTCGGCCGGTATTATGAGGGCAACGGCCAGTACGCGGCGGCTATCGGCCGGTTCCGCACCGTTGTCGATAAGTACCAGACGTCGAGCCATATCGAGGAAGCGCTGTTCCGCCTGTGCGAAGCCAACTTGGCGCTTGGCCTCGTCAGCGAGGCGCAAACCGCAGCCGCGGTGCTGGGCCACAATTATCCCTCGAGCGACTGGTATCAGGAAGCCTTCGCGCTGCTGCAGAAGCAGGGCGTGCAGCCCAAGATCAATCCGGGCAGCTCGCTGGCCAATGCGATCGCGCCGGTCAAACGCAAGTCGAGCTGAAGTATCGGCAGAATACCGTTGCTTGTTTGTTCCCATACGGGCAAATTCGGCGGCGCGTAGCGGCGAAGTCTTGAATCTTCGCCGGACGTCGGGCACGGAGCGGATCGCCGGATGCTGACGGGGCTTTCGGTCAGAAATATCGTCCTCATCGACCAGCTCGATCTCGGGCTGGACGCCGGGCTTACTGTGCTCACCGGGGAGACAGGCGCCGGTAAATCCATTTTGCTTGATGCTTTGACGCTGGCGCTGGGTGGCCGCGGCGATGCCGCCCTGGTGCGAGCCGGCGCGGAAAGCGGGCAGGTCGTCGCGGTTTTTCAGCTTCCGGCCGACCATCCAGCCCGCGACATGCTGCGGGACAGCGCCGTCGCGGCCGACGAGGACGCCATCCTCAAGCGCATCCAGTACGCAGACGGCCGCACACGCGCCTTCATCAACGATCAGCCGGTATCGGCAGGCCTCTTGCAGGCGATCGGCCAGCAACTGGTTGAGATCCACGGACAGCATGACGGGCGGGCCCTCGTCGACACCGCTACGCACCGCGCGGCACTCGACGCCTTTGGCGACCTCGCGTCGGACGCTGCATCGGTGCGCACCCGCTACGAAGCACTGAGCGGGGCTGACGATGCGGTTGCGGCGCAGCGTGCTGCAGTGGCGGAGGCTGCTTCGCGCGAAGAATATGCCCGGCACGTCGTTGACGAGCTGTCCGCGCTGAAGCCCGAGGCAGGCGAGGAGGAGCAGCTCGCCGAGCGCCGGCAACATCTGATGCAGCTCGAACGCGCCGCGGAGGATGTCAACGAGGCGGATGACCTGCTCTCGGGCCCGGCTGCGCCAGGCCCGGCGCTGATTTCGCTGATGCGGCGGCTGACGCGCAAGGTTGACGGCGGAGCGGTTCTGTTCCAGCCGGTGGTCGAAGCACTGGATGGGACGCTCACCGCGCTCGACCGGACCACGGAGGCCATCGAGGCGCTGAAGCGCGAGATGGCCTTCGATCCGGCCGAACTGGAGGACGTCGAGACGCGCCTCTTCGCTCTCCGGGCTGCCGCCCGAAAGCATCAGGTGCAGCCCGATCAATTGGCCGAGGTGCTGGCGCGTTATTCCGGCGATCTCGAAATGCTGGAGAGTGGCGAGGCGACGCTGGCGAAGCTGGAAGCGGCAGCCGCGACGGCGCGAACCAGCTATACGACCGCGGCAGGTAAGCTCAGCGCAGCGCGCGCCAAGGCTGCCAAGTCTCTCAGCAAGGCCGTCGAGGCCGAACTACCCGACCTCAAGCTCGGCGCGGCCCGTTTCACCGTCGACCAGCAGGTAGATGAGGCGCGGGTGTCGGCGAACGGTTTCGACAGCGTCGCCTTTCATGTGCAGACCAATCCCGGCACGCTCTCGGGACCGCTGATGCGTGTCGCTTCGGGAGGCGAGCTGAGCCGGTTTCTCCTCGCACTCAAGGTTGTCCTCGCCGATCGCGGCTCGGCGCCGGTGCTGGTGTTCGACGAAATCGACACGGGTGTTGGCGGTGCCGTGGCTGATGCGATCGGGCGGCGGCTCGCGCGGCTGGCCGAAAAAGTGCAGGTGCTGGCCGTGACGCACGCCCCGCAGGTGGCGGCTCGCGCCCAGCGGCATCTGCTGATCGAAAAGCAGGTGGTCGACCGCGGTGCCTTCACCCGTACCAACGTCAAGCCGCTGGACGGCGGTACAAGGCGGGAGGAAGTGGCGCGCATGCTCGCCGGCGCGACGATTACCGAAGAGGCTCGCGCCGCGGCGTCGCGCCTGTTGTCCGAGGTCGGCTGATGAGTGACAGAAGCGAAGTCGAGGGGCTGAGCGAGACGGCGGCGAAGGTCGAGCTTGATCGGCTGCATGAGCTGCTGTCGGCCGCGGACAGGGCCTATTTCGAGAACGACGCACCGGACATCACCGACGCCGAATACGACGGCATGAAGCGTCGCTACCTCGCAATCGAGGGAGCTTTCCCCGACCTCAAGCGCCCCGACAGCCTCAGCGAAAAGGTCGCCGGAGCGCCGGTCGAGGGCTTCGCGAAGGTCAAGCACGAAGTGCCGATGCTCAGCTTGGCGAAGGCGTATGAAGATCAGGACGTGGTGGACTTCGCCGAACGGGGCCGCCGCTTTTTCGAGCGCGACAAAGACCTGGAGCTGGTCTTCACCGCCGAACCGAAGATCGACGGGCTGTCGGCGTCGCTTCGTTATGAGAACGGCGTTTTCGTGCGTGGCGCGACGCGCGGCGACGGAACGGTGGGCGAGGACATCACCGAGAACCTCAAAACCATCAAGGACATTCCGCACAAACTGAAGGGTACGGGTTGGCCGAAAGCCATCGAGATTCGCGGCGAGGTCTATATGACCTATGCGGAGTTCGAGGCGCTCAAGGCACGCTCGGCCGCCGTCGGGGGGCAGGATTACGTCAATCCGCGCAACACGGCGGCCGGTTCACTGCGGCAGAAAGATCCGTCGATCACGGCCAGCCGAAACCTCAAATTCTTCGCCTATGCCTGGGGCTCTACCACCGAAGAGCCGGCACCGACGCAGTATGATGCCGTGCAGAAATTCGGCACCTGGGGGTTTAAGATCAGCCCGCTGATGGTGCGAGCGAAGACCGTCGAGGAACTGCTGGCGCAGTACCGGATCATCGAGGCGCAACGGTCGAGCCTTGGCTACGACATCGATGGTGTCGTCTACAAAGTCGACAGTCTCGAACTGCAACGGCGCTGGGGGTTTGTCACCGGAGAGCCGCGCTGGGCGATTGCCCACAAATTCCCGGCGGAGCAGGCAACGACGACGGTCAACAGGATCGACATCCAGGTTGGCCGGACCGGCACGCTTGCGCCTGTGGCGCGCCTCTCGCCGGTAACCGTTGGCGGCGTGGTGGTCGAGAACGTCACGCTGCACAACGAGGATTACATCAAAGGTTTTGACAGCACCGGCGAGCCGATCAGGGGCGGCATCGACGTCCGCATCGGCGACACCGTAGTCATCCAGCGGGCCGGCGATGTCATCCCGCAGATTGTAAGGGTGGTCATCGAAAAGCGTCCGGCGAGCGCCGAGCCTTATCAGTTCCCCGAGACGTGTCCGGTCTGTGGTTCGCCCGCCGTGCGCGAGGTCAACGAGAAGACCGGCAAGCTCGATTCGCGCCGCCGCTGTACGGGCGAACTGATCTGCGCCGCGCAGGCGGTCGAACGGCTGCGCCATTTTGTTTCCCGGGGCGCGCTCGATATCGAAGGGCTTGGCGCAGAAAATATCGACCTCTTCTTCAATGCCGGGCTGATCAAGACCGCCGCCGACATCTTTACGCTGAAAGGCCGGCGCCCCGCGGTGCAGAAGGCGCTAGCCGAGCGGCGCGAAGAGCAGGCGCGGGTACGCGAGGCCGCGTCGGGCAAGACGCGGAAGAACGTGCGGAGCGTTGAGGAGCGAAACTACGAAGGGCTCGACAAGCTGTTCGCCGCGATCGACGCAAGACGCGAGCCTGACCTCGACCGGTTCATCTTCGCTCTCGGTATCCGGCATATCGGTGAGACAACCGCCGCGCTGCTCGCCAAAACCTTTGGAACGATGGAGGAATTCATCCGCGTGGGCAAAGCGACGGCGCAGGCCGACGATCCCCATACCGTGTTCCCGTCGGTCAATGGCATCGGCGATACCGTGATCGAGGCGTTGATCAGTTTTTTTGGCAACGAGCGGAACGACGAGGTGATCGATGCCTTGCTGCAGCAGGTCCATCCAAAACCCTATGTCGTGACGATCTCGTCGGCGAGCGAGGTCGCGGGCAAAACGGTGGTGTTCACCGGCAGTCTTGAGCGGATGACGCGAGGCGAAGCCAAGGCGATGGCCGAGCGGCATGGCGCCAAGGTTGCCGGCTCGGTGTCTGCCTCGACCGATATCGTAATCGCCGGGCCCGGCGCCGGCAGCAAGCTCAAGGATGCGGAGCGACTGGGCGTCCGCGTCATTTCCGAGGATGACTGGTTCACGCTTGTCGGCAGGTGAGGGCCCGTCGGGACGCCGATATGCGATAATGCGCCGGCCGGTGCTGATTCGAGCGGTGCCGCGTATTTCAAGGTTAGGAGCAAAGCGTGCGCCATATTCTTGCAGTCGTCGGGCTGTTGCTGGTGCTGGTCGCTCCGGGCCTGGCCATGGCAGCGCCGCCGGTATTCGACACGCCCAAGGCGTTGCTCGACTACGCTTACGCCCCTTATGCGAGCGGCAATTTCAAAGATGATACGAGCCTGCTCTATTCGAGTGAGTTGAACGCGCAGTTCGCCGCGGCGGATGCCAACTCGTCCGAAGATTCGCCTGGTCCCATCGATTTCGACGTGTTCGTCAACGCGCAGGATTATCAGCTCACCGACCTCGTCATCGGCGATCCTGTGGATGAAGGGGCGGGGGTCAAGGTGCCGGTCAGCCTCAAGAATTTCGGCGATGCGCAGTCGCTGCTGTTCCATTTGATCAAGGAAGGTGGCGGCTGGAAGATCAACGACATCGAGTCGCTGACGCCTGGCTCGACGTGGAAGCTGACGACGCTGCTGACGCCAGACAATTCTCCCGCTGACGATTCGACGGACGGTACCTCTCCGGCGGACGGTAGTGCGGCCGGGGCAAGCGGGGATAACGCGCCGGCGAGCCAGTAGGGGCTCGAAACATTTCGGCCTCAATCGGCCGGAGCCAGCCGACATTCCGTCGCTTTTGCGCCCTCATGGGGCCAGAAGGCGTTGCTAGCCAGTCGCCATTGCAACGGGCAGGGCGACGATGCGCATATTTCTTTTGACGGCGGTGTTGGCCGCAATTGTGACGGGATCGGCCCACGCCGCCAGCTACGACGATCCCAAGGCGCTCGTAACGGCGCTCTACCAGCCGTACACCCATGGTGACCCGCCGGCCGACCTGCCGGGGTTCTATTCCGATGGGCTCAAGGCGATGTTCGCCAAGCATCAGCAGCTCAGCCAGATCACTGGAGTGGGGCTGCCGCCCAAGCCGGTGACATCCAGCGACGATGAGTTCGATCCCTTCGTCAACGCCAAGCACTATCTGATGCTCGACCTGACGATCAGCGACGCGGTGATCAACGGCGACCATGCGGTGGTCGGCGTCAGCTACAAGAACTTCGATCATCCCACGGTGCTCAGCGTCTCGCTGACCAAAAGCCCCGATGGCTGGAAGGTCGACGACATCGCCTCGCTCGGCGCCGACCAGCACTGGCTCCTTTCCTGGCTGCTGACCTACGATCCGATGGGCATCCACTAGATCGGCCGCGTCGCCTGCTTCAGCCAGGCCTTTACCTCGCCCTTGACCAGCGGTCCGATCGTCTTGAACACCCGGGCATGATAGGCGTTGAGCCAGTCGCACTCGCCGGGCGTCAGCAGGCCAAGGTCGATCGGGCGAGTGTCGATCGGCGCGAGGGTCAGCGTCTCGAACTCGAGATATTTGCCGTCGCCGACGGAACTCTCGACGACCATCACCAGATTCTCGATGCGGATGCCGTAGGCGCCGGCTTTGTAGTAGCCGGGCTCGTCGGAAATGATCATGCCGGGCTCGAGCGGGGTAGTGTAGCGCGGCGAGATGCCGATCGGCCCCTCGTGGACCGAGAGGAACGCGCCGACGCCATGGCCTGTCCCGTGGTTGTAGGTCACACCGGCCTGCCAGAGATGCTGGCGGGCGAGCGTATCGAGCTGAGCGCCCGAGGTGCCGCGCGGAAAGCGCGCCGTGGCGATGCCGATCGTGCCCTTCAGCACGCGGGTATAGCGGTCCTTCTCCTCGGCCGTTACGCGGCCGGTCGAGATGGTGCGGGTGATGTCGGTCGTGCCTGAGAGATATTGGGCACCGCTGTCGATCAGCATCAGCTCGCCAGGATTGAGCTTGCGGTCCGTCTCGGTCGTGACGCGATAGTGGACGATTGCCCCGTTCGGTCCGGCGCCGGCGATGGTGTCGAAGCTTGCATCGACTACCGAGGATTCTTCGCGGCGGAACGCCTCAAGCGCGGTGACGATGCCGATTTCCGTGAGCTTGCCCTTGGGCGCCTCCGCGTCGAACCAGCAGAGGAATTTGGCCAGTGCGACACCGTCGAGCTGGTGTGCCTCGCGCATACCGCCGATCTCGGCATCGTTCTTCTTCGACTTCGGCAGCAGCACGGGGTCCCGCTTTTCGACCAGCACTGCTCCAGCTCCATGTAGGGCGCTGGCAATCGCCGCCGGCACGTTTGCCGGGTCGACCAGCACGCGCTTGTCCGCCGCGCCGAACTGGCGCAGGGCGGCCATCAGCGTTGCGGTATCCGCAAGCTTGGCGACGCCCTTCAGGGCCGATCGCACGCCGGCATCGATGCGTGACTTTTCGAGGAACAGGGTCGGCATGCCCTTCCGCGGCACGATGGCGAAGCCAAGGACGAAGGGCGTGTTTGGCGTGTCACGACCGCGCATGTTGAACAGCCAGCAGATCGACTCCGGCAGGGTGAGGATCGCCGCGTCGGCCGTGTCCTCGCCTAGAGATGCTCGCAGGTCGACGAGTTTGGCGGCAGCCGTCTTGCCGGCGCGATTGTCGCCTAAAAACTCGATCGGGCTCGCCGGCGGGGCAGGGCGATCCGCCCAGATGCGGTCGACGAGATTCTCGCCGGGCACCAAAATCGCCTTGCCATCGAGTTTTTGCTCCAGATCCTTGATCTCGCCGGGCGTGTGCAGCCAGGGATCGTAGCCGACCTTGCCGCCTTTCGGCACGAAACGGCCGATCTCGGCGGCTAGCGAGGCGGGCGGCGCCTCGCCTACCTCGAAAACCTTGGTATCGGTCTGGGCGGGCGCCTGCAGCGTGTAGCGGCTGTCGACGAAGAGGCCGGCGCGTTTCAGGCCGACGATGGCAAGGCCGGCTGACCCGGTGAAGCCGGTGATGTAGGCGAGGCGCGCTTCGCTGGAGGGCACCGACTCGTTGCGGTGGGCATCGGCTCGGGGAATGAGGAAGGCATCGAAGCCCGCCGCGGCGATTTCAGCTCGTAATGCCTTCGTGCGCGGGGCTACCGCAGCGCGATCCCCTTTGGTCTCGAAACTCTGGAAGCGGGGCGGGGAAAACGCTTTAACCATGTCGGTTTAGCTCTCGTTAGCATGCCCTGCACATCCGGCATGGCTGGTTTGTATTTTGCAAGTCTACCGACGCGACCTATCGGCCGCTATCTACGCAGCCGTGACGCAGAAGCGTTGCACGGATTTGAATGGAACTTCACTATGAACGACAGCAAGAACGATTTCCGCAAGGCGTTGAGCGCTATTGTCGATGTGCGCAGCCGCGAAGCGGCTCGTCAGATCGGCTACCGCCGTCAGCATCAGCTGATTGGTGCGCTGACCAAGCGGCCGTAAATTTTCGCGCCGGCGAGGCGCTAACCAGCTCCTCCAGCCCATGCAGGCAGGATCGCAATCCCCGGAAAACTTCCGGGGATTTTCTTTTGCGTCATAGCTTCTCCAGCAGCAGCGTCGTCCATTCCTTCTTGGAGATGCGCTGCCGCAGCACCATCGACTGACGAGCGTAGGCGGCGGTCACACGCGCTGCCTGCTCGTTCAGAATGCCCGAGAGAATAATGGTAGCGCCGTGTGCGGCGGAGCGGCCCACCGCCGGGGCAAGCTGCTGCAACGGGCCGGCGAGGATATTGGCGACGATGAGGTCGTAGGGGGCATTGGCGGCGATGACGCGATTGTCGAGCCCGGTCGCCTCGACCACCACCACCTGGCGGCCGACGCCGTTGTCGCGGGCATTGTCGGCGGCAGTTTTCACGGCGATCGGATCGATGTCGCTGGCGAGGATGGGCGTGTGCAGCCGCTTGGCGAGTGCGATGGCGAGAACGCCGGTGCCGGTGCCGATATCGAGCGGGGCGCGAGGTTTTTTGCGCTTCAGTGTGCGGTCGATGGCTTCGAGGCACCCGGTGGTGGTTTCGTGGTGGCCGGTGCCAAAAGCCTCGGCGGCGTCGATCCTGATCCCGGTGAGGCCGGCAGGCACCGGCGCCGTTTCGTGGCTGCCATAGACATAAAAGCCGCCAGCGATGACCGGGGCGAGACCCTCCAGCGACTTCGCCACCCAATTGATCTCGGGGTCGATCGGCTCGACGGAAAATTCGACATTGCCGCCGAGCGTTGCGAGCGCCAGCTCGGAAAATGAATCAAGGTCCGGCTCGGCATCGCAGGTCGCCTCGAACACCCATTCACCGGTTGCCTCGTTCTCATGCGCCGAGGCGTTGAGGGCGAGATCGTCGCGCTCCATCACCGCATCGACCAGCGCATAGGCCTGATCCTTGGTAAGGGGCGCGGAAAGCTGAGACAGCGGCATCGTGGTATCCGGATTGCGGGCAGGGCCGGGTTGTTGCGCCAAGGGGGCGCCGAGTCAACCGCTGCCCCGGATGCCGGGGAGGTCACCGCATGCAGAAGTGCTGCACCACCTTGCAGGTGCCGGACGACTGCGCCTGACAGCTTTGCATTGTGGTCGCGTAGGCGACGGACTGTCGGTTATCCCCGCCGACGCCCCACTTGATCGCAGTGCTTGCTGCCGAGTTACGGATGGGTCGGAAGGCTTTGCTCGAGAGTGGGCGTTATCGGGTCGCGGCGGATTCAAGCCCAAGACGGGCGCCTAATTGCTCGAGGGTGGTCTGCGCGCGCGACAGCACGAAAGGCACGGTGGAGCGGTGCGCGAGGCCGAAAATGTCGCCGTTGGCCCGCTCGGTCTGGAACCCCAAATAGATAGTGGTCAGCTCGCATTCCCACTGCGCACCGACGACGCCGGTCACCGGATTGTAGGTGTGCGGGCCATAAACGAAGCAAACCTGCGCAGCACGCCCGTGGCTGGCGCCAATAACCTTCCAATGGCCCGGCAGAACAATTGAGTTGCCGGGGTACCAGAGAAAGTTGGAGCCGCCCGGCGCAACATACTCAACCTGCGTCCCGTGTCCGGGATCGAAGGAAAGGGTCGTGACGTTGCTCGGCAAGGCGGCCGCGACCGCCAGCTGACCACCCGCCAGCAGCAGCGCCGCCGTCAGTAAAATTCGCATGAGAGCCCCCGGTTCTTTATGATCCAAACATTCGCACCGGTGTTGAGCAGCGGCAAGGACATGGTGTTTAGGTAGTTAAGCATGATCCCGGGGCCTAAGCCGATGATCGTGAGCGGAGGAGGAGGCGACGTGTCGGAATCGAAGCCGGCAGGTGCGGCGGATAACCCAGCCCGGATGCGTGACACGCAATATCGCGACAGCAGCAAGCTGGCGCGGCGGGCGAATATCCACAAATACGGAAGCGCCAAGATCGGCTGGTTCGATTGGATCGCCCAGGAAGCGCGGCTGCCGGCCGATGCCGAGGTGCTCGACGTGGGGTGCGGGCCGGGCTGGATGTGGACCGCCGGAGGGTTTCCGCATGGTTTGTCCCTGACCCTCACCGACTTCTCCAAGGGAATGGTGCGCGAGGCCGTGCCACGAGTTGCTGGCCTTGGCCGCTACCGGGCGGTCGAAGGCAGGGTAGCCGACGCGGCGGCGCTGCCGTTCGCCGACCAGAGCTTCGATGCCGTGCTGGCTTGCCACATGCTCTACCATGTCCCCGACCCGGGACGTGCGATCGATGAGATGATCCGTGTCTTGCGGCCCGGCGGGATCGTGGCGATCACCACCAATGGCAGCGACAATATGAGCGAGATGTATGCGCTCGCTCATGCCGCGTGGGGCGGTTCGGCCATCGATCCGGGCGGGGCGGGCTTCGGCATCGAGGCGGCAGAGACGGCGCTCAAGGCGCGGCTGGCTGAGGTCCAAGTTGCGACTTACCTCGACCAACTGCGGGTCACCGACGGCGAGGACATTGTCGCGGTGCTGACGTCCTATCCGCCCGGCGAAGATGCGGGCGAGGCGCAGATCGAGACGCTACAGGCGCTGATCGCGGCCCGGATGGCAGAGCATGGCGGCGTGTTCCCGATCCACAAGCGCCAGGGCTTGGTAAGAGGCCGCAAGGCGGGCCAATGGGCGGCGGCCAAGGCAACCAACTACGTAAGTAGTGGCTAAGTCTTTTGGCACCATGTCCTTCGTAAGCCTTTGGCGAAACGAGGATACCGGGCGTATTTTCACGGTGAGCAAGCATAAGCGGCGGAACGGCTCCGCGGTTTCGTTTGCGGCCTGGTGAGAAAAACCCTTGAGCAGTGTACGCCCCCAGTCCGCCAGCGGCCTTCTGACCGGCTTCACCGGCGTCATCGTCGGTACGCTTATGGCCGAGGGTATCCGCGACTGGGAGGCCGAACTCTACCTCAAGACCATCGCGGTGCTGGTGGTGACGATCGCCGCGATGCTGATCGTCGATTTTCTGCTCTATCGCGGATTTACACGCCGCAATTCGGGGCTCGTCCCGGTAGCAAAAAATCCGTTCGACCGGACGCGGATTTTGCAGAAGATCGTCGGGTTTTACGCGACGATTGCGGTGATCGCGTTCGGCTATTGGGTGTTCGCCGTCTACTGGAACGACGATTTTGTCGAAGCCCGGCAGATCGCTTTTTTCGCGCTGCCGTTTCTCGTCGTTTTGGGGCCGCTCTACATCATCTATGTCGATGCGCGTCAGGAAGAGCCCAACGACGCCTATGTGCAGGTGGCGAAGCTGATCGGCGGGGTGGCGCCCGACAATTGGGGCGTGCTCAGCAACCACGCGCGCTCGTGGATCGTGAAGGCGTTCTTCCTGCCGCTGATGATCACTTTCCTCGGCAACGATCTTGCCAATATGTGGCTGCAGCCGGTGCTGCCTCTGGACCAGAGCTTTGCCGGTTACTACGAGCAGTTCTACGGCCTGCTCTATATGTGGGACGTGCTGCTGTCGGCCATCGGCTACATCCTGACGTTCCGGATTTTCGGGGCGCAGATCAAAAGCGCCGAGCCGACGCTGCTGGGCTGGGTGGTGTGCCTGCTCTGCTACCCGCCGTTCTACAACGCCTTCGACGGCAACTATTTCGCCTACGATGCCGACCAGCTTTCATGGGGTAATTTCTTCGCCGGCATTCCGGTGCTGTTCTATCTCTGGGGCACGCTGATCATCGTGCTGGTGGGCATCTATGTCTGGGCGACGATTTCGTTCGGCATCAAGTTTTCGAACCTCACCAATCGCGGCATCATCACGCATGGGCCGTATCGCTGGGTGAAGCACCCGGCGTACCTCTCGAAAAACCTGTCGTGGTGGATGGTGTCGGTGCCGTTCCTGACGACCGGCGACTGGCAGCTCGCGGCCCGCTCCTGCATCGCGCTGGCGATGCTCAACTGCGTCTATTTCGCCCGTGCCAAAACCGAGGAACGCCACCTCGCGCGCGATCCGGTCTATGTCGAGTATCAGGCCTATATTGCCGAACATGGGCTGTTCGCGCGGCTTAGGGGAATGTTTGGGCTCGGCGCGGGGCGGATGGTCGTGGCGCGGAACGACGCGGCTCCGGGCGCCGTCACAACGACCGATCACGGTTCCGCTTAAGCCTCAGCGACCTCCCGCATCTCGCCATCGAGGAAGCGGTCTGCCGTTTCGGGCGAGGGCAGGTAGCAGGCCGGCTTGCGGCCGAAGAAGCGCATCCGGTTGTGGGCGACCTCAAAATAGACCCAGTCGCGCAGAGGTTTTGGGACGATCTTGAGGGCAACCGCGAGCGACCACGGGAAGCCGAGCATGTCGAAGATTTTGATCGCAGCGTCCGAGGCAAAATAGGCGCGGCCCTTGTCGAGCAGAAGGAACGTCTCGTAGCTGGTGGAATCCAGGTCGTAGTGGTTGTAGAGCGCATCGCCTAAGCCAGTTTGCGCCGGCAGGAAGCGAAATTGCCTCCTGGCGTCGTGGTGGAGCGTGAACTGCACTGAGTGTGTGCAGAGGCCGCAATAGCCGTCGAAGACCATCAGTGCCCTATCGTCCGGGAAAGGCGGGACGGCCGGGTCGGTACGATAGCTGTAAGCGTCGCGCGCGACGGCCGGCAATGGATCACGCATCCATCCTCCTAGAGTACCAATGATAGCTCGTCGATCTTCCAGGCACCGTCTTTGTTATCCACATTGAAGTGCAGGGCGGCCTCGCCTGCTGCGAATTCGGCGACGCAGGTGACCTGGCCTTGGCCGGCGCCGTTTGTAATATGGAGTCCCTCGATCTTGCAGGGCTCGACTGAGGTGGCTGGGCCAAGCGTTTTGTAGGCCTGCCAAGCGACGTCCTTACGCTTCAGAATGGCGTCGAGATAGTCGTGGGAGACGTACGCTTGGAGCGTTGCAGGATCCCAATTCTTGGTAATTGCTGCAGTCGCATCGTTCGCCAAGCTCGTAACATCAGACTCGCTATCGGCGAGGCTGCGGAAAAGCGGGCCGAAGACTGCGATCGCGCCGATGATGAGTGCGACAATGACGGTAATGGCGATCACTGATCCCTTCACGTCTCACCCCTTGCTGACAAAGCTATCCAGCACCTTCTTCCGCCCGGCTTTTTCGAACTCGATCGAGAGTTTGTTGCCTTCGATCTGGTCGATTTTGCCGTAGCCGAATTTGAGGTGGAAGACGCGTTCGCCGACTTTGTAGGCCGAGCCGCGGCCATCGTCGGTGGAGCGGGCGACGAGATCGCCGTCGATGGTCATCGGGCCGGGTGATTTGCGCGTTTGAGCCTGCGCCCGGGCGCGCTGCCAGCCCGGCGTTTCGTAGACGCTGTCGAAGGGATCGCTGCTGTTGAAGCGGCTCGCCGTGCGGCCGCCATAGCCATAGCCGCCATAGGCCGAGCCCGTGTCCTTCACCTCGACGGCGGCGGGCGGCAACTCATCGAGGAAGCGGGAGGGTATGGCTGCCTGCCAGAGCCCGCGCATACGCCGGTTCTGCGCCACGAACAGGCGGAGGCGTTTGCGGGCTCGGGTAATGCCGACATAGGCGAGGCGGCGCTCTTCTTCGAGGCCGGCGCGGCCGCCTTCATCGAGCGTGCGCTGGGAGGGGAACAGGCCTTCCTCCCAGCCGGGAAGAAAGACAGTGTTGAACTCGAGCCCCTTGGCGCCGTGAAGCGTCATGATGGAGATGGCGTCGTCGGCCTCGCTGCTGTCGCGATCCATCACCAGGGCGATGTGTTCGAGGAAGGCGCCGAGCGTCTCGAACTCCTGCATGGAGTTGACGAGCTCCTTGAGGTTTTCGAGCCGGCCCGGAGAGTCGGCGGATTTGTCGGCCTGCCACATGGCTGTGTAGCCGGACTCGTCCAAAATCTGCTCGGCGAGTTCGTTGTGCGGAATACTGCGGCTGCGCTCGGCCCAGTTGTCGAACTGGGCGACGAGATCGCGCAGCGTCGTCCGCTGCTTCGATTTCAGCTCCTCGGTTTCGACCAGCATGCGGGTCGCGGCGAGCAGCGGCACCTGATTGGCCCGCGCCGTATCGAAAAGCTGCTTCAGCGTCGAATCGCCGATGCCGCGCTTGGGGACATTGATGATGCGCTCGAAGGCGAGATCGTCTGCCTGTTGGATGGTTAGCCGCAGATAGGCCAGCGCGTCGCGGATTTCGCGGCGCTCGTAGAAACGCGGGCCGCCGATGACGCGATAGTTGAGGCCGAGCGTGATGAACCGCTCTTCGAATTCGCGCATCTGGAACGAGGCGCGGACGAGGATGGCCATCGAGTTCAGGTCCTCGCCCTGCCGCTGGTATTGCTCGATCTCCTCGCCGATCTGGCGGGCCTCTTCTTCCGAATCCCAGACCGAAGTAACGCCGACAAGCTCGCCCTGCTCGCCGACATCGGTCTGCAGCGTCTTGCCGAGCCGGCTTTCATTGTGGGCGATGAGGTGGGAGGCGGCCGAGAGGATGTTCGAGGTCGAGCGATAGTTGCGCTCGAGTTTTATGATTTTCGCGCCGGGAAAATCCTTCTCGAAGCGGAGAATGTTATCAACCTCGGCGCCGCGCCAGCCATAGATCGACTGGTCGTCGTCGCCGACGACGCAGACGTTCGCCTCGTTGGCCGGCTTTCCCTGAGCCAAAAGCCGCAGCCAGAGATACTGCGCGACGTTCGAATCCTGATATTCGTCGACGAGGATGTAACGGAAGCGGGCGTGGTATTCGGCGAGCACTTCGGGATGCTCGCGGAAGATGCGGATGTTTTCGAGCAGCAGGTCGCCGAAGTCGGCCGCGTTCAGCACCTTCAGGCGATCCTGATACGCCTGATAGAGCTTTTGGCCTCTGCCATTGGCGAACTGTGAGGATTCGGCGGGTGAAATGTCCTTGGGTAGCCAGCCGCGGTTTTTCCAGTTGTCCATCAGCCCGGCGAAGTGACGGGCCGGCCAGCGCTTCTCATCAAGGTTCTCGACTTCAAGCAATTGCTTGATGAGGCGAATCTGGTCGTCGGTGTCCAGAATGGTGAAATCGGCCTTGAGGCCGACCAGTTCGGCGTGGCGGCGGAGGATGCGGGCGCCTATCGAGTGGAAGGTGCCGAGCCACGGCATACCTTCTACACCCGAGCCGACAAGCGCGCCGATGCGATCCTTCATCTCGCGGGCCGCTTTGTTGGTGAAGGTGACGGCGAGGATTTCGGCGCCGCGGGCCTTACGGGTCGCGATGATGTGGGCGATGCGGGTGGTCAGGACGCGTGTCTTGCCGGTGCCGGCGCCGGCGAGCACCAGCAACGGGCCATCGATGCTCAATACCGCGTCGCGCTGTTCCGGATTGAGACCCGTGAGGTAGTCGGTATCGCGCCGGCCGAACTGGCTGGTGATCGCGCCTTCACGCCGCTCCGCGATGCGTTGCGGTTCAGCAGCCATCGGGACGCCCCGAATCTGGGTTTGTTCTCATCATTGCCTATATAGGCGCGCAAGGCGGCGATGTACACGCGCGGCGCCGCTCCAGGCGCTACAACGGGTCTCAATTCAACCGTGTAACGATGGCAAAGGCTGGGTGACGCGATCCACGCCTTTGCCTAGACTACCCGCGGACCAGAGAGATTTTGCCGGCACGTGCTGAACCGCCTCTACATCGTCATCGGCATCATTGCCATTTTGATCCTCGCGGCGGCATTCATTGTGCCGAGCCTGGTACCGTGGGGCAGTTATCGTGGCCGAATGGAGACACTGGCGAGCCGGGCGTTGGGCGCCGACGTGCGGATCAACGGCGACATCCGCTTCTCGCTGCTGCCGGCGCCGCACCTTGAACTCAGCGATGTCGCCGTCGGACCGGCCAAGCAACCGACGATCTCGGTCAAGTCCGCCGACGCCGACTTTTCGCTGATCGATTTCCTGCGCGACCGCTACACGATGACGCGGCTGGTGCTCGACCATCCGGTGCTCGACCTCAAGGTCGCGGCGGATGGCACGGTCGATACCGGCCTCAACCTGCCGAGCGCCGACAGCCAGACCAACCTCTCCGCCGCTAATGCGCGGATCGCGGTCGGCACGGTGAACGTGCTCGATGCGGCGTCGGGGCGGGAATATGTTCTTGACGGGATCGATGGCGACCTCGCGATCAGCGCGCTCGGGGGGCCGTTCGGCTTCACCGGCGGCGGCAGCGCCGGCGGACAGCACTACAGTTTCCACGTGACGACATCAGCGCTCGACAGCGGCGGCAAGACGCAACTCTCGCTGTTCGCGCAGCCTGATGGCAACGCCTTCTCGGTAAATCTGCAGGGACCGCTCGAGACCGCGGGAGCACCGCATTTTACCGGTGACCTCAGCTACCGGCAGTCGCCGGCGGGCGGCAAGGATTCGAACGGAGTCATCGGTGACCTGACGCTCACCGGCAAGGTCGACGCGACACCGCAAAAGATCGCGCTCGGCGATTTCACCCTCATCCCCGACGAAAATCGTGCCGTGACGCGGGTGACCGGGTCGGCAACGATTGATCTCGGCAAAGCGCCGAGTTTCACCGCGTCGCTGTCGAGCGGTGTGCTGGCGATGTCGCCGCGCGATGCGACAGCCGAGCAGCAGGGGCCGCAGCCTTACGAACTGGTGCGGATGCTCAGCGAATTGCCCATCGTGCCAGTGCCGGGTATTGCCGGCACGATTTCTGCCGATATTTCTGAGCTCGACCTCAGGTCGCTGACGCTCTCCAATGTTAAGCTCGTCGCCGCCAGCGACACAAAGGAATGGGCGATTACCCAGTTTTCCGGGCAGTTGCCGGGCAATGCTACGATCAAGCTTGCCGGCGATCTCGGTGCGCCGGATGGGCGGCCGAGTTTCTCGGGCACGCTGGCCATCGATGCCCCCCGTCTCGATACGCTGGCGACCCTCTGGCGGAAGCCCGCCGCTGATAATCCGCTGTTCAATATGCCGGGGGCGTTCCAATCCAAGGTCGCGCTTGTCGGGCCGACGATGGCTCTGACGGACGGGCAACTGACGGTTGATGGCACAACGCACTTGCTGACCGCCCTGATCAATTTCGGTGGGCCCGAGAGGCGGATCGATCTTTCGGGGCAGTTCAAGGATCTGAGCGCCGAAGACAGCGCGGCGCTGCTTGCTCTCGTCCCCGACCTCGAACAGGACCCCAGCGCCGCCGCGACCTTTCCGCAAGGGGCTCTATCCCTCACTGCAGACTCGGCAACGCTGTTCGGCCTCAAGGGAACGACGCTCGAGGTTGAAGGCAAGTGGGGACATGGCTCGGTGGAGCTGAGCAAGTTTGCCGCTGTGGATCTTGGTGGGGCAGGGCTCAATCTCTCGCTGGCGTTGAGCGGGACGATGGCCGAACCGCGGGTCGCCGGCGACGGAAGGATCACGCTTGGCGCCGGCGGCGGGCCGGTGCTCGACAAGGTGTTCGACCTGTTTGGCACGCCGGCGCCGGTCCGAACGCTGCTGGCGCGGTCGCTGCCGGTCGATCTCAAGGCGCATCTCGACGATCCGAAAGATAGCGGTGCTCAGGGCCTGTCGCTTTCGGGCAAGGCGGGCGTGGCCGACATGACCCTCGTTGCACAGCTCGATGGCGGACTGCCGCATGCGCTGGCGGCGCCGATTTCGGCCAATCTCGATATGCAATCGGGTGACGCCAAGGGCCTGACGAGCCAGTTTGGGCTCGGCGATATCAGTATCTTGCCAGACAACGGTCTGACCAAACTGAGCGCCACCCTTGACGGTTCGCCGACGGGAACGATGAAGGCCAATCTTGCTGTCGATGGCGGTGGCGATTCGATCGGCTTTGAAGGGAACGTCACGCCTGGCGATCTTTCGGCGATCACCGGCAGCGGCAAACTCACCCTGGCGCTTTCCGACACCTCGGTGCTGGCCGACGATCTCGGCATCGCGGGCCTCAACACGCCGCCCGTCAAAGGCAGCGGCGATCTTCGTTTCGAAGCAGGCAGGTCGATCGCGCTGGATAATATCGCGGCGAGTTCGGGGGTTTCGGGTTTTGCCGGCAACCTGGCGCTCAACTACGACGCCAGGGGCGCCGTAGTGTCGGGAGGACTGAGTCTCGACAAAATCGACGTGGCAGCGCTCGTGGCGGCCGCCGGCGGGCCGACGGCGCTGATGACTTCTGCAGGCAAAATCTGGCCCGACGGGCCCATCGCTGCTGGCGACGCGCCGCGGGTAACTACGGGCAGCATTGCGATCAAGGCGCCGTCGCTGACGCTTGGCGGTCAGCCGTTCGTCGCTGACGCGGGGTTCGATTTCGATTGGGACGCGACCCATGTGGGCGTGCAGAATTTCAACGGTAAGCTTGGCGGTGGGACGTTGGCGTTCGGGGTCGACGTTTGCTGCGCGGGGCAGATCGCCGACAAGCAGATCACCGGCAGTGCGTCGCTCAAGGGCGTTGCGGCAAGCGCGCTGCTGCCGGTTGCGGCGGCGGCAACCGTTTCGGGAACAGTGGATGGCAGCGGGCGCTTCGATGGCACCGGCGACAGCCTCGACGCCGTGCTGGGCGATCTCAGCGGCGACGGCAGTTTTTCGCTATCCGATCTCAAGGTACAAAAATTCGACCCTGATGTGTTTGCCTCGATTGCCGGCATCTCGGATATCGTCGATCTCGATGCCAATGATCTGACGGCGAAGGTCGCCGATGGGCTCGATCAGGGGCCGTTCGGCGTGCCCCAGATCAGCGGGGGCCTTTTGATCGCCGGCGGCATCGTTCGCGCCTCCAACCTGGCCGCAGCAACGCCCGCTGCGAGGCTGTTCGGCGGAACAACGCTAAAGCTTTCCGACCTATCGCTTGGCGGCGGCTTTTCGCTGACGCCGATCGGCACGCTCGACAAGGCGGGAATAGTCAGCGAGACGACCGCAAAAGTCACCGCCAACCTGTCGGGAACGCTCGCCGCCCCGACACGCACGCTCGATATTGCCAGCATGGTCGATGCGATCAAGGTCAAGGCGCTCGAGGTCGAGGTGGCGCGGCTCGAGGCCCTGAAGCAGGCCGATGATGCCCGCACTAAGGCCGCAGCGGCCGCCAACAAGGAAGCCACCGAGGACGAGGCCGCAAAACAACTGGCTGACCAACAGGCCGCACAAGCGGCTGCCGACGCCGCGGCAAAACAGGCGGCAGCCGACGAGGCTGCGAAGAAGGCAGCGGATGCCGCTGCGAAACAGGCCGCCGCTGACGAAGCGGCCAAGGCGGCTGCGGCCAAGAAAGCCGCGCAGGAGGCGGCCGCCAAGGCAACGCCGCCGCCGCTAGATCTGCAATTGCCGCAGGCGCCGTTTTTCTGACGGCCGGCAAGTTTCTGCTCATCTGTCGCGACTGACCGCCCTCGATGAAGGGTGGCTTCAGTATGCGTTCAGCGAGACTCTGGTGTTCTGCATTTCGACGCACAAACCGATCCAGATGGATCCTGACCAGAGGTTATGAAAATGAAGAACATCCTTATCGCCGCTTTCACCGTCATCGCAATCATCGGCGGCTCGTTTGCTGTCGCATCGCCGGCATCGGCGAAGTCGCTCAGCCAGTTCTGCTATTACCACCCGTATGCGCCGATCTGCTGGGAGGTTTACGGCCATCATCACCATCACCACCATAACGACTATTGGTGGTGGTATTGATCTGACCATCATAGGCAGCGGTCCTCGGTCATGGAGCGAGGATCGCTGCCAGTCTATCAACCGGCTGCAGTTCCTAATTTTGGCAACTGCAGCCGGTTATTCTTTCCGGGCAGGCGCAGGTTAGCTCTATGACAGCAGCACGAGGACGCGCTCTACGCAGTCCTCCAGCCGCCGGCCCGTGGTGTCCAAAATCTCGCAGCCCTTGTCCTGCGCATCCTTTCGGAGAAAGCGCGCCCAGTTCTGCATATCAGGGCTGGCGAGTTCCGGCTGTCCCCTCGCCATGAGCCGCCGGTATCTTGTCTCGTCGTCGCAGTCGATCAAGATTGGCCGGTAGGGGCAGGGGTGAACTGCCGCCGCGCCTTCGGCCAGGAACGCGAGTCTGGTCTGGCCCTCGAACAGCATTTGCCGGCCGGAACGGTTGATTGGCGCGAGGGTTGTCATCCACTCGATGGTCTTGGCGCGCTGCCAATTCTCCCCCGAACCGTACTCGGCGATCATCTGGTCAGGCGGGGGAACACCAATGCTGTCAAAGTAGCGGACATCGATATCCGCCCGCTGGTTGGCAATGGCGCGGGCGATCGTTGTCTTGCCCGAACCCGATGCGCCGATGAGGATGACCAGGGGCATGCGCTAATCGATCTTGGCTTGATACCAGCGCAAAACTGCCAGTCTCAGCGCCGACGACAGATTGGGCGTATCGCGCCCTTCATCGATTTCGCGGATCAGTCCAGCCATCGGCAGATGACGCTCTGCAGCGATGGCTTCGAGGCCGGCCCAGAACTCAGGCTCGAGCGCGATACTGGTGCGATGACCGGCGATCGAGAGCGAACGCTTCTGCACGGCATCACCCCATCAGGGAGCCGAGGCGGCGGTCAAGCCGCCTACGGCTTCTTGCGAAAGCTGTCGAGGCTGACGACTTTTTCCCCGGTCGGCTCGGCGGCGGCCGGCGCCGTATGTGCATCTGGTTCAGCCTTGCTGGGCGGCGCAACCGGCTCTGGCTCGGCAGCCGCTACGGGCGCCGTCGCGGGATCGAATTGCAGGCCGAACTGCACGGACGGATCGAAAAAACCCTTTATGGCGGCGAACGGGATCACCAGAATTTCGGGATGGCCGTCGAAGGATAACCCAACCTCGAACGAGGCATCGTGCACCTTCAGGTCCCAATACTGGTTCTGCAGCACGATCGTCATTTCCTGGTCGTACTGCTCAAGCAGACGCTGCGACAGGCGGACGCCGGGTGCGCGCGTCACAAACGAAATGAAAAAATGATGCTCGCCCGGCAGGCCGGTCTTGGCGACCTCGCCTAAAACCTTGCGCACGACGCCACGCAGTGCCTCCTGCGCGAGGATGTCATAGCGAATGTGATCTTCGGGCATGCCGCTGGTCCAGTCAGAATCCAATCCCGCCATATCACTCCAAGAGCGGGCATAGTTTCAAGCGCCGAGTAGTATAGGGCGGCGTTTCATTGCGTCGCGGTAGATTCACGCGCGGATAGGCCGAACGGAAGGAAGGTGCAGGCTTCTGTTGCCAGGTGCCTGCGGACCCCGCCTCCTACCTGCTACAGCAGGAGGGCTTCAATTCCCGGACTCGCACCGCTTACGCGGCGAGAGCGACCGGAGCATAGTTGTCATTCGCAACTATAGGTTTGACCCGATAACGGCGGTATCATGCCGGGCAAAAGCACACCCTTTACGCCCTCGTCGATCCTGTTTCGCCCCCGTAGGCTCCTCCCGCTTGGGAGGGGAGATGGTGGAGGCGCCGGGTACTGCCCCCGGGTCCGATGGGTTTATTACGATAGCCATTTATCGCCATAGCCCTTGCGGGCAACCTCTATATATGGCCGCGCCGGTTGGGATGCAAATTGGGCGTGCCGTCAGGGGATTACGGCCATCGCGTCGATTTCGATCAGGAATTCCGGGCGACCGAGGCCGACGACGCGGATCATGCTGACGGCGGGCGGGTTTGGACGAGTTCCCCATTGAGCCATCCACGCGCCGAATGCCGGGCGGAGATCAGCGTCTCCGACGACATAGATGCTGATTTTCACGAGGTTTTCGATCGTCGTGCCGGCCGCGGCGAGGCACGTCAGCAGATTATCTATGGCCTTCGCCGCCTGCTGGCCGATGTCGCCGATGCCAACGATGGTCCCGTCGGCGGCGACCGCATTCTGGCCGCCGACAACCACGGTGCGGGCGCCGGCCGGCATCACGACGACCTGACTGTACACAGGATTGCTGTGCATGCCGGCAGGGTTGATGTGTTCAAGCATCGACGGTTCTCCCTTTTGGACTGTGATGGTAAGGCGGCATCCTGCGTTGTCCACCTGCTTATCCGGCAGGTGAAAAATCTACCGTGATAGCGCGCAAACCGTGCCCGGAATCATCTAGGATGGTCGCCATGCGCCAATATCTGCAACTGCTCGACGACGTCCTGACCAATGGCATCGACCGGTCCGATCGGACCGGTACCGGCACACGGTCGCTGTTCGGCTATCAGCTGCGCTTCGATCTTTCGCAGGGCTTTCCGCTGCTGACGACCAAGAAGCTGCATCTTAAATCGATCATTTACGAACTGCTGTGGTTCCTCCGCGGCGAGACCAATGTGCGCTATCTCCAGGAGCACGGCGTCCGGATCTGGGACGAATGGGCCGATGCAAACGGCGATCTTGGGCCTGTCTATGGCTCGCAGTGGCGGAGCTGGCCGGACGGGAAGGGCGGCACGATCGATCAGATCGCAGAGGTGGTGCGTTCGATTCGTACCAAGCCGCATTCGCGCCGGCACATCGTCAGCGCGTGGAACCCCGCCGAAGTCGACGAAATGGCGCTGCCGCCCTGTCATTGCCTGTTCCAGTTCTATGTTGCCGATGGCAAGCTGAGCTGCCAGCTCTACCAGCGCTCCGCCGATGTCTTCCTGGGGGTGCCGTTCAACATCGCGTCCTATGCGCTGCTGACGGCGATGATGGCGCAGGTGACGGGCCTCAAGCCGGGAGATTTCGTCCACAGCTTTGGCGACGTGCACCTCTACTCGAACCACTTCGAACAAGCGCGTGAGCAGCTTTCACGCACACCGCGCCCCTTGCCGCAACTGACGCTCAATCCGGAGAAGCGGGACATTTTCGGCTTCGAGTTCGAGGATTTTGCCATCACCGGCTACGATCCGTATCCGACCATCAAGGCCGAGATCGCCGTATGAGAGTTTTGCCGCTGTTGTTCGGCCTGATAGCTGCCGGGCTTACGGGTTCGGCGCTCGCCAATGACACCATGGCGACGCTTGGCGCCGGCGGGCTCGAGTTCATCACTACCGACAAGGTGGAGATGGCATCGGAAAATCTCACGATCTCACCGAGCCAGGTCAAGGTCGTCTACACGTTCAAGAACGATGCCGATACCGATCAGCACGTGCTGATCGCCTTTCCGCTGCCGGATATCACCGGCGATGGCGACTTCATGGTCAGCATCCCCACCGAGGACCCCGAGAACATCTTTGGGTTCAAGACGACGTTCGATGGCAGGCCGGTCGCGGCGACGCTGCATCAATATGCGTCGGCGGTAGGCATCGATCAGACCGATTACCTGAAGAAACTCGGCCTGCCACTGGCGCCGTTCGGCGAGGCGACGCAGAAGGCGGTCAACGCTTTGCCCGATGCAGACAAGCAGCGGCTCTTGCAGCTCGGCCTCGTCATCCCGATGACCTACGACGCTGGCAAGGGGGAGCAGACCGACTACACCCCAGTCTGGACTCTCCGCTCGACCTATAGCTGGGAAGCAGATTTCCCGGCGGGCAAGACGGTGACGGTCGTCCATACCTATACGCCGAGTGTCGGCGGTACTGTGGCGACGACCTTCCTCGCACCACCTTCTGAGGATGAGGACCGGCCGGCCGACTACAAGAAAAAATACTGTACCGATGACGGGCTGATCAAAACTCTCCGGAAGTCGCTGAAGGACCCAAAAGACCCTTATAGCGCGCCTTATGTCGAGAGCTGGATGTCCTACGTCTGGTCGACCGGCGCCAACTGGAACGGGCCGATCCACGATTTCCATCTGACCATCGACAAGGGCAAGCCGGACAGCCTTGTGTCGTTCTGCTGGGACGGCAAGGTCACGAAAACCGGCCCGACGACCTTCGAGATGAGCGCCACGGACTTTTCGCCGCCACAGGACCACGAGCTCGAGATTCTGCTCCTCAACGCGCGAGGGAGCGACGGCAACTGATGGCGGTTACAATCCGATCTGCAACGCCGCGTGACGCCGGGCTGATCGTCAAGTTCATCATGGATCTGGCGGTCTATGAGAAGCTCGAGGAAGCGGCGAAGGCGACTGAAGCCGATATCGCACGCGATCTCTTTGGACCTTCGCCCAAAGCCTTCTGCGAGGTCGCGGAATGGGATGGCGTGCCCGTCGGTTTCGCGCTCTGGTTCTACACCTATTCGACCTTTCTCGGACGGGCCGGCATCTGGCTCGAAGATCTGTTTGTCGATCCAGCCGCGCGGAGCCGGGGCGCCGGCAAGGCGCTGCTCAAGAGTCTTGCAGCGAGGTGCCTGGCGGAGGAACTGGGGCGGCTCGAATGGTCTGTGCTCGACTGGAATCAGCCGTCGATTGATTTTTACCGGTCGCAGGGCGCGAAAATGATGAGCGACTGGGAGCACTGCCGCGTCGAAGGCGAGGCGCTTATCCGGCTGGGCTCGAAATGAGCGCTGTCGTCGCGATGATTGCTGGTGTTGCCGAAAACAATGTGATCGGCACCGACGGTAAAATTCCTTGGCGTCTTCCCTCGGACATGGCGTTTTTCAAGCGCACGACGATGGGCAAGCCGATCATCATGGGGCGCAAACAATATGAGACGGTCGGCCGCCCGCTGCCGGGGCGTACGAACATCGTGGTCAGCCGGCAACCGGGCTACCAACCCGATGGCGTCATTGTGATCAACGATCTCGCGGCGGCGATCGAGCACGGCCGGACCATCGCAGAAGCTGACGGTGTAGATGAAGTGATGATCATCGGCGGCGGGGAAATTTACGCGCAGGCGATGCCCGGCGCCCAGCGGCTATATATCAGCCATGTGGCGCTGTCGCCGCTGGGCGAGGTGTTTTTCCCGACCATCGACCCGACCCAATGGCGCGTGATCGAACAGCCAGTCATCGAGCCTTCGCCGAAGGATGAGGCGACGTTCGAAGTCAAGATTTACGAGCGCAAGTAGCCGTTTGTAACTTTTCTGGCCCGATGCCCACATTGATCGACCTGAGGTGCCCGCCTATATAGGGCGAACTTTATTGGCGACCGAAAGGTGAGGAATGCCCTGGGACAACAACACGGGTGGCGGCGGCCGCAACAATAATGGCGGGCCGTGGGGACAGCCGCCCGGGGGATCCGGGGGACCGAGGAAAAGTGGCGGTACGCCGAGCCTCGAGGAAATATTGAGCCGGGGCCGTGAGCGCTTCGGCGGGGGCGGCGGCGTCCCTGGTGGCCGTTGGGCGATCCTGGGCGTTGTCGTTGTCGCGGCGGCGTTTTGGCTGCTCGAATGCGTCTATACGATCGCGCCACAGGAAGTGGGTGTCGAGCTGTTCTTGGGACAGCCGCAGCCGGAGCTCAGCCAGCAGGGCCTGCATTTCCTGTTCTGGCCGCTGGAGCGGGTTGAGCGCGTGGTGATCACGCAAAACCAGACGGAGATCGGCTCGGTCACTGCCGGTACGTCGCGGCGCGACAATGAAGGCCTGATGCTGACGGCCGACCAGAACATCGTCGATGCGAAGTTTTCTGTGTTCTGGACCGTTACCGACCCCACCAAGTATCTTTTCAACGTGCGTGACCCCGAAGACGTGGTCCGCGGCGCTGCTGAAAGCGCGATGCGCGAGGTTGTCGGGCGCCGTCCGGCCCAGGACGTCTTCCGTGATGCCCGTACTGCGATTCAGATCGACGTCCAGAAGATCACGCAGGGCGTGCTCGACAACTATGGCGCCGGCGTGCGGATCGACCAGATCGCCATCGAAAACGTGGCGCCACCAGCTGAAGTCGCGGATGCCTTCGATGAAGTGCAGCGCGCCGAGCAGGACGAGGATCGGTTCCAAGAGGAAGCGCGCGGCGACGCCAACACCGTGCTCGGTCAGGCACGCGGGCAGGCCTCGCAGATTCGCGAAGGCGCCGCTGCCTATAAGGATCAGGTGGTCAAACAGGCCGAAGGTGAAGCCGCCCGTTTCACCTCGATCTACGGGCAATATATCAAGGCGCCCGAAGTAACGCGCCGCCGGCTGTATCTTGAAACGATGGAGCAGGTGCTGGGCGGCGCCAACAAGGTGGTTGTTGACAAGTCGGCTAACGGCAGCGGCGTCGTGCCCTATTTGCCCCTGCCGCAACTCGCGCCAAAGGCCCCCGGCGGAGCGAACACGTCGCTGGATATAGCGCCGAGTACACCGTCACCGGCGCCGGGTACAACCTCCGACGCGCCTCCCGTCGCAACCTCGACCACGGGGAACTGAGCCATGAACCGACTCATTGCTGCCGGCGTAGTCGTCGTCATCGCCCTCTACCTGCTGTTCTCCTCGCTTTACGTGGTCAATCCACGCGAACAGGCGATCGTCACGCGCTTCGGCCAGATCACCTCGGTGAAGACGGAGCCGGGCCTGTATTTCAAGTTGCCGACCTCGCTGGTCGACGACGTGCAGATCGTTGACAATCGCCTGCTGCGTTATGACCTGGACAACATGACGCTGCAGGTCAGCGACGGTAAGCAGTACGTGGTCGATGCCTTCGTGGTTTATCGCATCGATGACGCGCGAAAATTCCGCGAAAGGGCGCTCGGGCAGCTCGATACGCTCGAGGATCGGCTCCACTCACGGTTCGACTCCGCGCTGCGGCAGGTCTATGGCGTCCGCGGCTTTGCCGACGCGCTATCGGCCAAGCGGCTCGAAATGATGAATCAGGCCCGCGATCAGATCAAACCCGATATGGCCGACCTCGGCGCGGACGTGGTCGATGTCCGTATTCTGAGAACGGACCTCACGGACCAGGTCTCCGCGCAGACTTATGATCGCATGAAGGCCGAGCGTCTGGCACAGGCGGCGCTGCTTCGCGCCAACGGCCAGCAGGCGGCGCAGAGCATCCGGGCTATCGCCAACAGGCAATCGATCGAGACCGTTGCTGACGCGACAAGAGATTCGGAAGTCCTGCGCGGGCAGGGTGACGCGACACGCAGTCAGATCTATGCCAACGCCTACAATATCGATCCGGGATTCTACGAATTCTACCGGTCGATGCAGGCCTATCGTAGTGGGCTCGGCAGTTCCGGTACGACCATGGTGCTGTCGCCGGATTCGGAGTTCTTCCAGTATTTTGGCGATAGCGGCAAGGCGATCATACCGCCCGGCGCAGCGGCGCAACTTCCGGCGGAGGCCAGTGTCGTGGCGCCGGTGCCCGACGTCATTCCGCCGGCTGATACCAATGCGCCAGCACCGGACCAGCCCTCGGATGAGCCGGCAATAATTGCGCCGGCGCCGGGAGCGGCTACGAGCGCTCCTGCGCCAGCTACGACGGCCCCAGCTACAGCGCCGGCGCCGACCAATTGAGCGACTTTCTTGCGGCGTTAGCGCTGGCAATCTTCATTGAAGGACTCGTCTATGCCGCATTTCCGGAGCAGATGAAGAAGTGGCTGGCGGCGCTCAACGCGCAGCCGGTGGGCCGGATTCGGGGCGGCGCGCTGGCTTGCGCCGCAGCCGGACTGGTCCTGCTCTTTATTTTGCGCAGCTAACAAGGTTTGGCTGCGGACGGGGAATAGACAAATGCGGTTGCGGGCGTTGGTTGCGATTGTTGCGGCGGGTCTTTTAGCGGCAGCGATCTCTCCGCCAGCTTTTGCCGAGGCGCCTTCGGGATTGCAGGGACCGCAATCGGTCGCCGGGCTGGCAAAGAGGCTTTCGCCTTCGGTCGTCAACATCAGTTCGAGCCATCACGTCGCGGGCGGCCACGGCGTGCCGCGCCCGGGGACGCCAAGTGGCCCGTCCAACGATGGCGGTGCTCAGGGGTTTGACGACGGTAGTTCGGGCGGCGATGAGGGGGCGGCGGCGGAGGATACGGAAAGCCTCGGTTCCGGCTTCATCGTCAGCGCTGATGGGCTGGTGGTCACCAACAATCACGTGATCGAGGGGGCCGACCAGATCCAGGTTTACCTGGCCGACGGCTCTCACTTGCCGGCGACGATCGTAGGCGCCGATACCCAAACCGACATCGCGGTGCTGAGGATCAACGCCAAACACAAGCTGCCGTTTGTCACTTTCGACGACAGCGACGCGGCGGAGGTCGGCGACTGGGTGATGGCGATTGGCAACCCGTTTGGCCTTGGCGGTACGGTGACGCTCGGCATCGTTTCGGCACGCGATCGCGACATCCAGTCTGGTCCCTATGACAGCTATATTCAGACCGACGCCTCGATAAACCAGGGCAATTCAGGCGGACCGCTGTTCGACATGAACGGCAAGGTTTTGGGCATCAACACGGCGATCGTTGCCGAGGGCGGGTCATCGCTCGGCATCGGCTTTGCCATTCCGGGCAATCTCGCCAAGCCGGTGGTCGACCAGCTCGTGCAATACGGCGAGACACGCCGGGGCTGGCTCGGCGTCGGCATCCAGGATGTGACAGACGACATCGCCGCGAGCCTTGGCCGCACCGATACACACGGTGCAATGATCACAGACGTGACTAAACCGGGTCCGGCGGATGGCGTGCTCGATGAGGGCGACATCATCCTCGATTTTGACGGCAAGGAGGTCGACACGATGCACGACCTCCCGCGGCTGGTGGCCGAGACTTCAGTGGGCAAGCTGGTGCCTGTTAAAGTGCTGCGGGACGGCAGCGAGCTGACGCTTGCCGTGACCCTCGGCCGCTTGAAGGATGGCGACAGCAAAACGGTGAGGGCCAGCCAAAGCACGGCGGCGCCGAAAGCGACGCCTCCAGGCGCGACGCTGGGCGATCTGCTCGGTTTTCAGTTGGAGCCGATCGACGGAGCGCGGCGCAAGACTTACGCGCTGCCGGATTCGGCATATGGGCTCGTGATCACCTCCGTGAAAGCAGGCAGCGATGCCGATATGAGCGGCCTCACACCTGGGCTGATTGTAGCCTCTGTCAATGGGCAGCTTGTCGCCAAAACGGCAGATGTTCAGGCCGTCGTCGATGCGGCGCGCAAGGCAGGGAGAACGGCCGTGCTGCTGCGGGTGGTGGATCCGGCCGGGGCAGGGCGCTTCATCGGGGTCAAGTTCACCGGCTAGCCGGCTTGGCAATCCGATAGAGGACGTGCGGGCGCAGGGCGTGGCCCGGTGCGAGGCGCGGATGGTCGAAGTCGTCGGCCGGGTCGCGACGCATGCCGATCTTTTCCATCACGCGCTGGCTCGGCAGGTTGATGGCGGCGGTGAAGGCGACGACTTCATCTAGCTCCAGCGTTTCCCAAGCATAGTCGAGCCAGGCGAGGGCGCCTTCCGGGGCAAGGCCCAGGCCCCACAGCGCCTTGTCGAGCTGCCAGCCGATTTCCACACGGGGGTTGCCGCGCATGACAATACGCAGGTCGTCTGGGATAATGCCGATGCCGGTCAGGCCGGCCAGCGCGCCGGTGGCCTTGAGCTCAGCCGCCTGAAAATGAAAGCCGTTGCTTGCCGCCTTGGCGATCGAGCCATCGATCTGTGCGCTGGTTTCTTCGGGCGTCGCGACGCTCGGGTAGAAGCGGCGGACGTGCGCGTCACCGAGGATTTTAGCCAGTGGAGCCCGGTCACTGTCGCTCCACGGACGGAGGACGAGGCGCGAGGTCTCGAGTGTGGTCATCGGACGATCTCTTCGTCGGCGTAACCCTGCAGGTAGAGCAGGGCGGTTAGGTCGCCGTGATCGATGCGAGCCGCTGCTGCTGCGGCGACCGCTGGTTTGGCATGGAAGGCGACGCCAAGCCCGGAAGCGCGGATCATGTCGAGATCGTTGGCGCCGTCGCCAACCGCCAGGGTTTCTTCGGGGGCGAGCCCTCGTTCCGCGACGAGGCTCTGCAGACGCTTCAGCTTGATCGACTTGTCGACGATGGGTGACGTCACCGTGCCGGTCAGCGCGTCGCCGTCGAATGCGAGCGTGTTGGCGGTTGCTTCATCGAAGCCGATGCGTTTGGCGAAGAAATCGGCAAAGAACGTGAAACCACCGGAGATCAGGGCCGTGTAGGCGCCGTAAGCCTTCATCGTCTGCACCAGCGCCCGGCCGCCTGGCGTTTGCGTGATCTTCTCGCGTCGCACTTCCTCGATTTTCTTCCGATCGAGACCTTTGAGCAGGCCGACGCGGGTTTTCAGCGCCGCCTCGAAATCGAGTTCGCCGCGCATCGCGCGATCGGTGATGGCGGCGATTTCTGCCTTGATGCCGACGGCATCCGCCAGCTCATCGATGCATTCCTGCTGGATCATGGTGGAATCCATGTCGGCGATCAGCAGCTTCTTTCGCCGTTTGGCCGAAGGCACGAGTGCGACGTCGACGGGAGCGCTGCCCAGCGCCGCGCGGGCGATTGCAGCCGAATCCGCCGCCCGTGGCTCGATGATCTCGGCCGCGACGCCATAAGTCAGCCAGTTGAGTTCGCCACCGATCTCGCGATGGATGGCCGCCGCGAGCTTTACGTCGAACATCGGTTCGGCGGGATTGGCGATCAGGCAAAGAACCGACATGGTGGGCCAATCTTTTGGGAGGGGCGATTGGCCGGGGCCAAGCGAGCGGTGTTGATAGCGGGTCCGACTGCCAGCGGCAAGTCGGCGCTGGCGCTCGCAACAGCGCGCGAAATCGGCGGGATCGTGATCAACACCGATGCCATGCAGGTCTACGACGTGTTGCGCGTGGTGACGGCGCGCCCATCGGAGGCCGAGATGGCCGAGGTGCCGCACCGACTCTATGGCTTCGTCGATCCGGCGACGCGGTTTTCGACCGGCGCGTGGCTTTCTGCGGCTGGGCGGACGATTGCGGAAAACGACTGTCGGCCGCTGATCTTCGTCGGCGGTACCGGGCTCTATTTCGACGCGCTGGAAGGCGGCTTTGCGGAAGTGCCGCCGGTGCCGGCGGATATCGTCGCGAAGGTTGAGCGCGAGTTGGAGGGGCTGGATTCCGAGGGGCGCGGCAGGTTGCTGAAGGCCCGCGATCCGGAGATGGCGGCGCGGCTGCAGGCGCCAGATCCGCAGCGGGTGACGCGGGCGCTGGCGGTCCTGGCGGCGACCGGGCAATCGCTGGCGCGGTTCCAGGATCGGACGCAGCAGGGGCTGCTCGACGGCTTTTCCGTGGAGCGGATCGTGCTCGATCCTGACCGCGAGTTGCTGCGCGAGCGCATAGCTACCCGGTTTGGCCGCATGTTTGAGGAGGGGGCCGTCGAGGAGGTGCGGGCGCTGCTGACTCTGGAGCTCGACCCTAGTCTGCCGGCGATGAAGGCGATCGGCGTCCGTGAGATCGCCGGCTGGCTTGCCGGCGAGATCGGCGAGGATGAAGCGATCGAGCGGGCGGTGATCGCGACGCGCCAATATGCCAAGCGGCAGCGTACCTGGTTCCGTAACCGTATGTCCGGCTGGCGCTTTCTCGACCCGGCTGCTACAAAGTGAGCGCACTTAAAGGCCATTGTAAATTTGCCACAGTGGTAGAGACAGAGTGCGGCGGCTATCCGAGTTGAGGAACTTTCCAAGCAACCCGGCATTTAGGGCCATAAGTCAAACTGGAGGGACTCCATGAAGAAGGTTCTCATCATCCTCGCTGCAGCGCTGGCGCTGTCGGCCTGCTCGACCACCGAGCAGGGCGCCGGGATCGGCGCCGTGACAGGTGGTCTGATCGGCGCGGCGACGACCGGCAATGTGGTCGGTGCGGCCGTGGGCGCAGGTGTTGGTGCAGTTGCCGGCGGGCTCATTGGCGAAGTGGTTGGCCAGCCCGGCTACTGCTATTACTATCCTGACCGTCACCACCGCTCCCGCTGGAAGGATCGCTGCCGCGACGGGTATTGATCCCCTAGAGCATAAGCTCAGCGAATTGGTCGGCCCACGGGTTCCGTGGGCCGATTTTTTTTGCCCGCCGCAGGGCTTGGCGATTTGCGACCCGTTCATCGGTTGTCCATGCTAGGGTTGGTTCCAGGGGCCGCTCGTGCCCACGTTGGCTGACGTTTTCGGATGTCGCCGAAACCCTCGACGGAGGATCTTTTCCTTGGAACCGATCAAGAGCATCGCCGTGCCGGCCACGCGCCGGCGCACCACCGGCAAACCGCGCCGCGCCGGCCATCCCGAAGCGCCGGTCGACAGCCGGGTCAGCGGCATGGTCGGGGCGCCGCGCCGTGTTGCGGGGCCCGCTGCGGCGGCGCAGCAGCACCGCTACCAGATCGGCCAGCGGCTTTCGCTGAGCGGTGGAGGCAATCGCTGGGCCCGTGTGCAGGCGCTGTGCAGCGTTGTCGCGCTGCTGCCGCATGAGGGCGGACCGTTCCTCTACCGGGTGCGCAGCGAGGTGGAAAACTACGAGCGCATCGTCGCCGAGATCGACCTGACGCCGGTGACCTAAGCCTATTTTCCGGCCGCACCTTGCGTATCAGCGATCATTCCTCCATATTCCCGAGCACGTTTCGCAATTGTCTTGCGCTATCTGAAAAAGGTCGGCTGAGCCGCCCCCTTTGGCTATCTCTTGATGCCACCGGAACGTTTAGACCCGCCAGGCATGTCGCCCGGCGACCACCTACGTTCTGTCGTGCGGTTAAGGTCCCGCGCGGAACGCAATCAAAAGGTATTCCCATGGCCATCAATGGCACGGTTAAATTCTTCAACACCACCAAGGGTTTTGGTTTCATTCAGCCCGACGACGGGCAGAAGGACGCCTTCGTCCACGTGACCGCCCTTGAGCGCGCCGGCATCTCCTCGCTCGTCGAAGGCCAGAAGGTCTCGTACGATCTCGAGAAGGGCCGTGACGGCAAGGTTTCGGCGACGAACCTGTCGCTGCGCTAAGTTTTCGGCCCGGTAGCGGGCCTGAACCGACGAATTGAAAAAGGCTCCGCAAGGGGCCTTTTTTATTGGCGATATCGCCGACCTCACTAACGCCGATCGCTAAACTCCAATCGAATTGTGCAAGCGAAAAGCCAGAACGTTCGCGTATCGATCTTTCTGGGTTTGATCGAGTTATTGGTTTGGGGGATTTTCGTTGCGCTCCTATTTTGATGGGCTGCTGCGCTATTTCGAGTTTTCGGGCCGGTCGAGCCGCGCGCAATACTGGCTGTTCCAGTTGTTCTACGTCGTGCTGCTGGCGGGCTCGTTCTATGCCGATTACCGGCTGAACGGCCGGTTTCCCGACCGGCAGAATCTGGGCCTGCTCTCGACCTTCGTGATCTTCTTCCACATCGTGCCGCAGATCACGGTGACGGTGCGGCGCCTCCACGATATCGGCAAATCCGGGTGGTGGTACCTGCTGCTCTTCGTGCCGCTTGCCGGCCTGCTGGTGTTCGTCTGGACCTTCTACAGTTCGGAGGATGGCTCCAACGATTACGGCGACGATCCGCGCAATGGCCCCCCGCGTCCAGCCGCGCCCGCGCCGACGTCTTATCGCGGGGTGCGCATGGGCAACTCGCAGCCCCGGCCGGCGATGCGGCTGGAAGGCCAGTCGATTTCGACGCAGCGGTTCATCTAGGCGGCGCTGGGGGAGCGGCTCGCTGGGTGGCCGGGTCGAGCCCGGCCATGACGGCGGAGAGGTATGAGGCAAGTTCGGTGCAAACAACAACCATCCTCTCGCGCGACTGAGATCATTCCGCAAAACGTTGCCGCGATAAGTGGCGGCATTGGCGAGGCTCCGTCTCCGGAGCGGGTAGTCCGCATTTGGTGAGACAGGGCCTCGCCAACGCGACCGGGATTTTGGCCAGGTCGAACGGGGCTGCGCTACCTTCTTTGCGCTGCCGCCTCCGGTTACGGATCGGGGTGGAGGGGCGAGGGGCCAAGGCCGGCGAGAACTGCCGGACGATGCGAACATCCTCTTTCTCCGTGACGCCCGTTTGTGAGAGCGCCCCGATCCTTGCCACCTCCTCACATGGAAGCAGCGGAGGCGGCTAACGTCCCCAGTATCAGGGACCGGCCACCGATCGACCGAAGCTGAGCTGGAACGACTCCCAACCCACCCGATCTCCCCCCGCCAATCGTTCGTAGCGACCTCGCAACGACGAGGGGATGAGGGGAGTATGAGGGGGTAAAAGGTAGGGGGATAACTTTTGCTGGGAGGCCGGAACCGCTGGATTTCCGTCTCCATTTTCAGCCTCTCCACCGTCATGGCCGGGTTTGACCCGGCCACCCAGCAGAACTCGCAACAACCTTCAGCGCCTGTGGAACGGCCTCTTGGGTCCCCGGGTCAAGCCCGGGGATGACGACCGAGAGGAATGGGCATCACAAGACTAGCGTCGTCTGGCTGCGTTTCAGCCGCGGTCAGCCGACGACGCGCCAGCGTTCTTCGCGGGGTGAGGTCGGGCGGAAATCGTAGCGGTCTTTGCCGAGGGCATGGAGAGTGGCGCGTTCGATCAGCGAAAAGTCGGCAGGGTTGTCGCGGTTGAGGTTCATCGGCTCCTTCAGGACCACCGGCGGGTTGGTCATGAAGCGGACTTTGCCGGAATGGTTGTTGGACGAGGCATGCAGCATGAACGGGTGGAGGATGATGAAATCGCCGGCCTCGCCGCTGACCTCCTCAAACTCGTGGCACTGCTCGATCAGCTTGCCGAACGCGTCGCCATCGTCGACGCCCTCAGGATGATCGGCGAGATATTTTGCCACGATTTTAATCGAGTCCGGCGCGATGAAGGTGCCGCCCCCCTTCGGGGCAACATCCGACCAGTAGACGATGGTGAGAAGGCCCTGTTCGCGGCTGTCGAGGAAATGCCGGAAGAAGCTGCCGTCCTTGTGCCAGCCGCCGCTTTCGACCGACGGTTTCACCCAGGGCTTGTCAGCGCCGCGCCGGAAATTGACGACGAAGGCATCGGACCATTCGGTTGAATCGATCGTGGTGAAATGCTGGGATTCGATCTCCATGATCCGGTGATCGATGCGATCCTCGCCGCCCGTCACATCGCAGAGCGCCGCCCACCCCTTGGGCGAGATATCCTTGATGGCCGCCTTGTTGTGGCGATCCATCCAGACGATGTCCTTTTTCCAGGTCGAGCGGTCATGAGGGTCATAACCGAGCCGGCCATAGGCCTCGCCCGTCCATTTTTCGGCGAGGCTGCGATCAAGGCAGTTTTTGACGCGCACATACCCCTTCTCGATGAAATGCTGCGCCTGCTCGGGGGTGAGCACCTGAAGTTCGCGTGCCATTCGATTTCTCCTCGTATTTTTCTTGCGCCATTTCGTTCGAGCAGGCTGCGCGATCAGGCAGCCCAACGCTGTTCACCGAAAGTAGCAGCAAGTCGGAGGTTGGGGCGAGTGGGGTGGAAGCGATCTGGGGCAAGTGATAGCGGCCCTGCACAACTCAAAGCCACCCGGCGCCATCGCCACCATTTGTGCGAGGGAGAGTTCGCGAACGCCAGCCCGCTCTATGTGGGGCTGAACCTTTGGGGAGGGGAGGAGTAGCTATAGCTTGCCGTTATCGATTCCGGATGGCGCAGCGTCGCGCGGGAAATGCTGAGAGCGCTAGCTTTGCCGAAATTCATCTAAGCGTTTGACGAGATTTGCCAAGTCGGAAGGGATTTCTTCAGAGCGCATAGTTGTCACGATGCGATGATCAGTAACCGTGACGCTGTATCGGCGTGCGATCTCATCGCGAAACGCTCGCAGTACGACCTTGCCCGGAACTATCGAAAGCCTTCCCTCCAAAGTCAGCCAGTTAGCCTCGAATGCCTTCGTTGCTTCCTTTGTAAGCGTCGCGATGTCGCGCCTTCCGTGCTCAAAAAAGGTTATTCGTTTCGAGACGCACTGGGACTGAATGTCAGACCGAAGGTTGTCGGTGACTGCTTCAAGGATTTCCTTCGCGTCGCAATCCAGTACCAAGTCTTGACCGGTCCGCAGACTTCGATCTCGCAGGGCTGCTACAAGAGCGCGGTCAAGAACGCCAGGTAACAGCAGATAGTTTTCTATCTCTTTCCTGTCGTGAATATGGGAGAAGGCAAGATGCTGCTGCAAGCTCTCTTGAATCTCGGCTAGTTCCTCGCTTGGCCAATAGTCCCGATCGAAAACGGCACCAACCCGAAGCCCAAATCCAAGTGCCTCCTCGAAGGCTGACGCTAGGCCACGTATTCTTTCCCACCCCGAGAATCCCCCAGACTCCATGCTTGTCAGGTCAGACCCAGCAGCGAGGTCTGAATAGCCTAGCTTGACCGCAAATCTCCGAATAAGCGAGAAATCCGAGCTGCCCTCTGTAAATATTATCCGACGATTTCGCGCCAATCTTGTTAGCGTGATGTTCTGAATTGAGCCGACTGCTGAGAGTGCTCGTTGCACTCCCTCGACGTCACGTAGCCGTTCCGCAGTTTTCTTTGACTTGTCGACAAGAACAATCTCGGCGGGATCGGCCTCGCTCATTATCTCTGTCGAATGGGTCGCAACCAGCACGTCTGCTCCCACATCTCGAAGGATCTCAAGAAGCCGAAGTTGTACGTCTGGATGAAGATATAGTTCAGGCTCGTCTACAATAATTATTGTTGCATCTCGCGACCTGGAAATATGGCTGAGCAATTGCAGCCATATCTGGAAGCCGAAGCCAGACCAAAAAAGCTCGCGGGAGATCCTCCTTTCTAGGCAAAACATGATTAATGAGGTTCCGGAGCGTTCCGGCCGTTCAATCTCCATGTCGGGCCAGGTGCTCGACACGAGCTTCGCAAATTCGTCAAAATATTCTGTGTTGTAGTACCAGTAATTTCGAAAATGCCTTGAGGCTCTGGTCGTTAGAAGATTCTTTCTAACGGTCTCCTCCGAGACCAAGGCTTCCTCATGCTCAAGTGGTCCCAGGATGGGCACTACTGCAAGGTCTATCGGCGCATGTCTGCGTATGTCCGAGGGGGTTTTTAGGCTGTTCGTGCGGTTGTCTGCATAAAAGAGGCACCCGCCCTCATCCGGGAAAAACAACGTAAGAAGTGTCGTGTTTGAAAGCTTGAACTCCACAAAACTATGTGTGTCGTCGTAGTTTGTATGGATGTTTTCGGACGAGATCGGAAGTTGGTCGACGGGAATACGCCAGGCGTGGCGCTGTTCTGACGGGCCCCAGAGAATTTCCGCCTTGCGCGTTCTCGCGATTCTTATGGCCTGAGCGAGTACACGGAACGCGCCAATTATGGTAGATTTCCCGTTGTTATTTGGGCCGACGAGAATGTTCATCTGGTGCAACTGAATGGAATAGTCCCCCAGCGCCTTGTAGCGAGTGAAGCGGGCAGACTCGACGTGCACAGGAGCTGGGAGCATTGATCGCGCCAAGAGGAATGGGCCGTCACAAGTTAGAAGAAATGCAGCTTGGGTGGGAGAGACGTAACCAGTTCGTTGGGCAACCTCGCTTCTTGACACCCTCCGCCTCCCGCGACTATGTATGCAGCCTCAATTTTGGGAGCGGTCCCGTGCGGGCACTCATTCTCGTAGTAGGTAGGCGCATCGGTCACGTGGGATAAAATCCCGCGAAGGAACGGTGCGCGCCAAGGTCCCTAACGGGGCCTTTTTTATTGCCCGCGATTCCGGAAGGGGTGGCGGGATGGTGTTGGAGAAGCGGTGCCACTGGCACCCCCGCCTAACCCCTCTCCACAAGGGGGAGGGAGACGGCGGAGACTGAGGAGAGACAAAATGGCCGAGCAGATGACCGGCGCGGAAATGGTGATCCAGGCTTTGGCCGATCAGGGTGTCGAGCACATCTTCGGCTATCCGGGCGGGGCAGCGCTGCCGATCTACGATGCGCTCTACCAGCAGACCAAGGTCACCCACATCCTTGTCCGCCACGAGCAGGGCGCCGGCCACATGGCCGAGGGCTATGCCCGCTCGACCGGCAAGGTCGGCGTGGTGCTCGTGACATCGGGGCCGGGTGCGACCAACACCGTGACGCCGCTCACCGATGCGTTGATGGATTCCATTCCCCTCGTCGTCATCACGGCGCAGGTGCCGACGACGCTGATCGGCTCGGATGCGTTCCAGGAATGCGACACGGTCGGCATCACGCGGAGCTGCACCAAGCACAATTACCTCGTGAAGGACGTCAACGACCTGTCGCGCGTGCTGCACGAGGCGTTCTACATCGCCAATTCGGGCCGGCCGGGGCCGGTGCTGGTCGATATCCCCAAGGACGTGCAGTTCGCGCTCGGCACCTACCGGTCGCCGGACGAAGTGCAGGTCGAGCGCCACAAGAGCTACCACCCGCAGGTCGAGGGCGATGCCGGCGCGATCGGCGCTGCCGTCGACATGATGCTCAAAGCCGAGCGGCCGATCTTCTATACCGGCGGCGGCGTCATCAATGCCGGACCGGAGGCGAGCCAGCATCTGCGCGAGATGGCGGAACTGACGGGCTTTCCGGTGACGTCCACCCTGATGGGGCTCGGCGCCTTCCCCGCCTCCAATCCCCAGTGGATGGGAATGCTCGGGATGCATGGCACCTACGAAGCCAACATGGCGATGCACGATGCCGACCTCATCGTCTGTATCGGGGCGCGGTTCGATGACCGGATCACCGGGCGGATCGATGCGTTCTCGCCCGGCAGCCGGAAGATCCATGTCGATATCGACGCGTCTTCGATCAACAAGAACGTGCTGATCGATCTTGCCATCGTCGGCGACAGCGGCCGGGTGATGGAGGAGATGATCCGCGTCTGGCGGAGCCGCACCAACGAATCCCGCGAAGAGGCGATCAAGCAGTGGTGGGGGCAGATCAACGAGTGGCGGAAGAAGAACTCGCTCGGCTTCAAGAACTCGACGACGATCATCAAGCCGCAACACGCGATCAAGCGGCTCTATGAGGCGACGAAGGGCAGGGAGGTGTTCATCACCACGGAAGTGGGCCAGCACCAGATGTGGGCGGCGCAGCACTTTCCGTTCGACTTGCCGAACCACTGGATGACCTCCGGTGGGCTCGGGACGATGGGCTATGGCCTCCCCGCCGCGATCGGCGTGCAGGTCGCGCATCCCGACGCGCTGGTCATCGACATCGCGGGCGAAGCCTCGGTGCAGATGACGATGCAGGAGATGTCGACGGCGATCCAGTACGAGCTGCCGATCAAGGTGTTCATCCTCAACAATGAGCGGATGGGCATGGTTCGCCAGTGGCAGGATCTGCTGCATGGCGGGCGGTATGCGCACTCCTACAGTGAGAGCCTGCCGGATTTCGTCAAGCTGGCGGAAGCGTTCGGGGGCAAGGGTATCCGCTGCTCGGATCCCGCCAAACTCGACGACGCGATCGCTGAAATGCTGGCTTACAAGGGGCCGGTGCTGTTCGACTGCATGGTGGAAAAGCACGAGAACTGCCTGCCGATGATCCCCTCGGGCAAGCCGCATAACGAGATGATCCTGCCCGATTTCGACGCCGATATCGGCGCGGTGATCGACGCCAAGGGCCGGGAACTGGTGTAGGGAGAAGAGAAATGAACGCACAGCTTCAGCCGACCGGTTCGGCCTACTTCCTGACCAAGGAGACGGTCGCGGCCGAGCGGCATACGCTTTCCGTGCTGGTCGACAACGAGCCGGGCATTCTGGCGCGCATCGCTGGCCTGTTTTCGGGGCGCGGCTACAACATCGAGAGCCTCACGGTCTCAGAAGTCGAGCACGACAAGGCGTTGAGCCGCATCACGGTGGTGACGATTGCGACGCCAAAAGTGCTGTCGCAGATCAAGCTGCAGCTCGAGCGGCTGGTGCCGGTGCACCGCGTGCATGACCTGACGGCCGAGGGCAAGGCGCTCGAGCGCGAGCTGGCGCTAATCAAGGTTGGTGGCACCGGCGAACATCGGGCCGAGACGCTCCGTCTTGCCGATGCGTTCCGGGCTCAGATTGTCGACGCCACGACCGAAAGCTTCGTGTTCGAGGTGACGGGGAAGCCGTCGAAAATCGATTCGTTCATAGCGCTGATGGTGCCGCTCGGGTTGATCGAGGTGGTGCGGACCGGCCTTGCTGCAATCTCGCGCGGCGCCGAGGGGATGTAGGCGACAGGATCGCTGCCGGCGGTTGTTCGCTCCGCGCAAACAATGCGGCAGCAATCCTGCTCCAATCGTGGTGCCTGCGGGGCGGTGGCGGTCTGCAGACACCACTGACCGTCGCAAAGCCCCGGAGCTGCTGAACGCACATTTGTGTGCCCTATAGCCGCTACGGATGCTGCGCAGGCGCTTGTGCTCACGCGACAGGTTGGTGCCCCCTTGTGACTCTCGCCGCTAGGCACATATTCCACCTCAGTTACGATTAGTGACTAAACCGAGAGACTGAGGTAAATTAAATGTCCAAGCCAAACATCGCCGTCATCATCACGTCCATCCGTCCGACCCGCTTCGGCGACAAGCCGGCAGCGTGGATTCTCGACCATCTCAAGGCGCGCGGCGACGTCGACGCCGAGATCGTCGACCTGAAGGATTACAACCTGCCGCTGTTCGATGCGCCCGCGTCGGACGCCTGGATGCCGACCCCGAACCCCGAGGCCGCCCGCTGGCAGGCCAAGCTCAAGGAGTTCGACGGCTACATCTTCGTTACGGCCGAGTACAACCGCTCGATCACCGGCGCGCTGAAGAATGCGCTCGACTGGGCCTATACCCCGTTCACCCGCAAGGCCGCTGCTTTCGTCGGGTACGGCTCGACCGGCGCCGCCCGCGCCATCGAGCATCTGCGCAACATCCTCGTGGAACTGCAGATGGTCCCGACCCGTCACGGCATCCACATCGGTGGTTCCGACTTCGTGCCGCTGATGATGGGGCAGAAGACCTGGGACGAGACAAAGGGCAATTTCGACGCCTTCGTTCCCGATCTGCTGAACAACCTCGTCTGGTGGACCAACGCCACCAAGGCGGCGCGCGAAGCCGATGCCGCCCAGGCGAAAGCCGCCTAATACCCCTTCCTGACGAACAGGAAGTCTCCCGGACGATGGGCGATGCCAAAGATGGCGTCGCCCATTTTCTTTCGCCTCTCGCGCTACGCAATACGCTTATGCAACCAAGCCTTGCGGCCAGGGTTGAGTGTGGCAGGCGGGGGGTGTAGACACCCCCGCACCTCTTCCCGAGGTCAGCGACGGAATACATGACGCAGACGAATGTGGCCGGCCTCGAAGTTGGCCTCGATGCAGCCGAACACGCCAGCCACGCCAAAAAGAACCTCCCGATACTCGTGCTCGGCGCGATTGGCGTCGTCTACGGCGATATTGGTACGAGCCCGATCTATGCATTCCGGCAGGCGATGGCGGACGGTGCTTCGGCCGCGACTTTGGCTGAAGACGTGCTCGGCCTTCTCTCGCTGATCGTCTGGGCGCTGACGATTACCGTCACCATCAAATACGTGTTCTTCGTCACCAAGGCCGACAACAAGGGCGAAGGCGGCACGCTGTCGCTGATGTCGCTGGCCAAGACCGGCTTTTCCGGCAATCCGACCTGGATTTTGGCGCTGGGCGTGATCGGCGCTGCGCTGTTTTTCGGCGACTCGGTCATTACGCCTGCCATCTCGGTCCTCTCTGCTGTCGAAGGCGTCGAGACGGTAGCGCCGAGCCTGGCGGTCTGGGTATTGCCGGCGACGATCGTCATCATCATCGGGCTGTTCCTCTTCCAGCGTTTCGGCACGGCGACCGTTGCTTCCATCTTTGGACCGGTGATGGTTGTCTGGTTTCTGGCGCTCGGGCTGAGCGGGCTTGCTCACGTGATCTTCGAGCCGCAGGTGCTGCTGGCGATCAACCCGCTCTATGGTCTCCATTTCCTCGCCTCGCACTGGATGATCGCCGGTTTGGTGATCGGGGCGATTTTCCTCGCCGTGACCGGCGCTGAAGCGCTTTATGCCGATCTCGGCCATTTCGGCCGGAAACCGGTCGTGGTGGCGTGGTTCTGCCTCGTCTTCCCGTCACTGCTGCTCAATTATTTCGGGCAGGGCGCCTTCGTGCTCCATGGCGGGCCGGCTGCGGCGACGAACCCGTTTTTCGAGATGCACCCTGAATGGGCGCGCGTGCCGATGGTGATCCTGTCGACGGCTGCGACCGTCATCGCCAGTCAGGCGGTCATCTCGGGTGCTTATTCGCTGGCGCAACAGGCGATCGCACTCAACCTCCTGCCGCGCATGACGGTGCGACATACTTCCGAGACGGCATCTGGCCAGATCTACATGCCGCAGATCACCTCGATGCTGATGATCCTGGTGCTGCTGCTGGTGGTGGGTTTCAAGAGTTCGGCGGCGCTATCGTCGGCCTACGGCATCGCCGTGTCGGGGGTCATGCTGGTCACCTCGTGCTTCCTTGCCGTGGTGATGTGGCGCGTCTGGAAATGGCCGAAGGCCTGGATCGTCGGCATCACCATCCCCTTCCTTATCGTCGACATCAGCTTCTTCGTCGCAAACCTCGGCAAGATCGTCGATGGCGGCTGGGTGCCGGCGCTGGTTGCCGTCACGGTGGCGACAATCATGGTCGTGTGGATGACCGGCCGGCAGCGGCTGATCGACAAGACCCGCCGCGACGAGGTGCCGCTCGAATTTCTGGTGCAGAACCTAACCAAGAAGCGCCCGACTGTTGTGCCGGGCACCGCGGTGTTTCTCACCAGCGACGCGACAGGCGCGCCGACAGCGCTGCTCCACAGCCTCAAGCACTACAAGGTGCTGCACGAAAAGAACGTCATCCTGACGGTGCAGACCTCGAACCTGCCGCGCGTGCCGGACGACGACAAGGTACGCATCGAGTCGCTGAGCGAGCTATTCTATCGGGTGGTTGTGACCTTCGGCTACGTCGAGACGCCGAACATTCCGAAGGCGCTGGGACTGGCGCGAAAACTCGGCTGGAAGTTCGACATCATGTCGACCTCGTTCTTCCTGTCGCGGCGGTCGCTAAAAGCGTCGCCGAAGGGTGGCATGCCGTTCTGGGCCGACCGCATCTTCATCGCGCTCGCCCGCAACGCCACCGACGCGACGGAGTATTTCCACATCCCGACCGGCCGCGTCGTCGAGATCGGCACGCAGGTGACGATCTAGGCGGCAGCCAACGCGCGGCCGCCGCCCGGCTTGAATGCGACCTACAGCACGAACTGGTAGTCGACGAGAATGCGATCCTCGTCGTCGACGAGCAGGAATTCGAGGCCGCGGGCAAGGATGGTTTCGCCCTTGGGCGGCAGCATCTCCCAGTGGAAGGTGACGACGTCGTGGAGGCGCCGTGCATCTTTGGCGGCGCGGAAGCGGTTGCCGTCGTCGCGGATGTTTTTCTCATGCGAACCGCGCACGCGTTCCATTAGTTCGTCGTAGCCGCGCACCTCGCGATCATTGACGTAGTGTTCGCCTGCCGGCACCCACAGGGCCTCGATGGCGGCGCGACGGCGGGCGACATCCGGTTCTGCCCATGCGGCGACGTAGCGGTCGGCAAGGTCTTGAGCTTCGGTCATTTTCTTCTCCATTCGCGGTTGGCGGGACCATGCCCGCTTCGCCGCAAGAGGTCGCTCGCGGGGCGATCCAAATCCATGACGTGGGAGGTCAAATTCCGGCATCGAATGCGCACCGAACTTGACCCCACAGGTCATTGAACCGGAGCAAGCCGGCCACTACGGTTGCGGGCATGACGAACAATCCGGTTCCATTCGGGGTGCTGCTCAGGCGCTGGCGCGAGCAGCGGCGCATGACGCAGATCGACCTTGCCCTCGCGGCGGAGAGCTCGACGCGGCACTTGTCTTATCTCGAAACCGGCCGGTCACAGCCCAGCCGCGAAATGATTGCACGCCTCGCCGAATGCCTCGATATACCGTTGCGTGAACAGAATGTGCTGCTGCTCGCGGCCGGCTTTGCGCCGGCCTATGGCGAGCGGCCCGTCGCCGATCTCGATGCCGCCAAGCAGGCCATCGATCGGGTGCTGCAGGCGCATCTGCCGTATCCGGCCTTTGCGGTCGATCGGCATTGGAACGTGGTGCTGTCGAACTCGGCGCTGCAGCAGCTTTACGAAGGTTGCTCGGAGGAACTCATGCGCCGGCCGGTCAATGCGATCAGGCTGACGCTGCACCCGGCTGGAATGGGGCCTCGGATCATCAATTTTGCCCAGTGGCGCGCGCACACGGTGAGCGTGCTGCGCCAGCAGGCCGAAGCACATGCCGACCCGGTTATTGAGAAACTGTTGGCCGAGGTGAGGGCCTATCCGGTGCCGCCGCGATCCGAGGCCTTCGACACCCTCGATGGCTCATCGCGGCTAACCACGCCACTGCGGATCGCGACCCGGCTGGGGCCGGTGTCGTTCCTCAATACGACGACTGTCTTTGGAACGCCGCACGACGTCACGCTGTCTGAACTGGCCCTCGAAATGCTGTTCCCGGCGGATGCGGAGACGGTTGAAATCGTCAAGGCAATGATCGCAGAGGAACTCGCGCCAGTCTGACGACGCGCGGCTAGGCCGTCGCCGCCGCTTTGGGTGGGTAGGCGCGGATGAAGGTTTTCACCGCGTTGGTTGCGGCTTTGCGCAGTTCTTCGTCGGTCGGCTCGGGGCCGCCCAGCGAATAATCCGGCAGGTCGGCGTTGATCAGCGCCATGAACTGCCGTGCGGCAAGGTCAGGGTCGTCGATATCGATGTCGCCGTCTTTGGCGAGGCGGGCGAACCGGGCGGCGATCGCCGGCCAGTTCTTGCCGGGGCCGTATTCGCGCCAGGTCTCGAACAGTTCGGGATAGCGCTGGCCTTCGTTTTCGATGAGTTTTCGCAGCGCCGTCGCATCGGCATCGCACATGCAATTGCTGCTGAGGCGCACGGCGAAATCGATCAGTTCGGCCTCGATGTCGTGCGGCCTGTTGGGGAAGGTCGCGAGCGTCTTGACCATAGCCTCGCTTGACCGCTCACTGATGCCGCGCACGACTTCGGCGAAGAGTTTTTCCTTGTCGCCGATCTGGTTGTAGATGGTCTGGCGGGAGACACCTGCCTCGGCCGCGACCGCATCGATCGAGGCGCCGGTGAAACCGTCGCGGCAGAAGACCGCCGTACCGGCCTCGATGATCTGGCAGCGCTTGTTGTAGTTGCCGCGGGGCTGCATGGCAGCGCTGCGTTCAGCCTGATAGCTCGAATCCATAAATCGAAGATAATGGCTCTTGACGAATTGGACAAGAGTGTCCAATTTCCGTTTTAGACGCTAGTGTCCAATTTTGTGGACAAGCGATTCTAAGCGGAAGGGAACGGTATCCACCACAGGTTCGGTTCGACTGCTGCCAGAAATTGGCAGAGCCCGCTGCTAGACGGTAGGCGTCGGCCGCTTTCGGACCCCATTGACCTCGCCTCACCGTCATAATATTAAACCAACAGGTTATTTATCTGTTCGGTTAATCGATGCGGTGCGAAGATTACGTCTGAGGTAATCGACCAGCGGCGGCCGAACAGCGATGGATGGGGTGCCTCAAGGGTAGAGGCGGTCCATCGGAGAGAATGAGCAAATGCGCAAAGCATTGACGATGATGGCGTCAGGAAAAGCAAACGCCTGAACTAATTGCAAAAATCGGTCGCTTGGGCCGGGAAGAGATTTGACTATGGACAGCAAGATTTTCAAAGCCGGTGTCGTTCTGGGCCTTCTATCGGTGATCGGTCCGTTCGCCATCGACATGTACCTGCCGGGGTTGCCGGCCATCGCGAAGACGCTGCATGCGGACACCGGGCCGGCGCAGCTCTCGATCATGGCATTCCTTCTGGCTTCGGCGGTGTTCGGCCTCGTCTACGGGCCGGTCAGCGACATGATCGGGCGCAAGCCGCCGTTTTATTTCGGTATCGCGCTCTATCTCGTAGGTTCGATCGGCAGTGCCCTGGCGCCGAGCATCGAGTGGCTGATTGCCTTCCGCTTTGTGCAAGGGATCGGCGCATGTGCGTCGTTTTCGCTGCCGCGGGCAATTGTCCGTGACAACTATACGGGTGCCGCAGCGACCCAGCTCTTCAGCCTCTTGATGCTGGTTTTTTCGATCTCGCCGATTCTGGCACCGGCTCTGGGCAGCGTCATCATTCAGTTCGGCGACTGGCGCACGATCTTTTGGGTGATGACCGGCTCAAGCGTCCTCGCGCTGCTGCTGGCGGTGTTCGTCCTCAAGGAAACGCGTCCGAAGGAGGCGCGCATTGAGAGCAGTCTTGGCGGCGCCATCAAGGGCTACGGCAAGCTGTTGCGTGACGGCCGGTTCATGGGCCTGACCTTCATTGGCGGCTTCGGTATGTCGAGCTTTATGGCCTTCATCGGCAGTTCGAGCTTCGTCTATCAGAACCACTACGGGCTGACGCCGACGTTCTACAGCTTCGCGTTTTCGATCAACGCGGTCGGCTTCTTCGGCGCGTCGCAGGCGACCGGCGCGCTGGTGAAGCGCTTCGGTCTCAACAAGGTGGTCCGCACCGCCGTCGGGGGCTTTACTGCGCCGATGGTGCTGCTGCTGGCGTTGTTCCTTGCCGGTGTCGACAGCTTTGCGGTGCTGGCGACGCTGATGTTCATCGCCTTCACTTTCCTTGGTCTGGTGCTGCCGACAACGGGCGTGCTGGCGATGGAAGAACAGGGCGAGATCGCCGGCACGGCGTCGGCTCTGATGGGCACGCTGCAGATGGTGGCCGGCTCGGTGGTGATGGCGGTCTCGGGCTTCTTCTTCAACGGCACTGCTTTGCCGATGGTGGTGGCATTCGCCGGCTGTGCGGTGGTGGCGTTCGTGTTGACGCAGTTCACCATCCGCGGCGACTCGCCGCCGATCGACGGACCGCTTGAAGTGCCGGCCGAGTAAGCTCGGGCGCTACAAATAGGAAGGGCGCGGACCTGAACGGTGCCGCGCCCTTTTTGTTTCTGGGAAGAGTTCTGCCGTCAGGCCTTCACGCCATCAGGTCTTGGGCATATCCGGGCACACCGAAGGCACCGGCGCCGCTTCGTAATGCTCGGTCACCGGGCCGCCCTTCAGATCAAGCACCAGCGTCAGCTTGTCGGCACTGAGGGCCGCGATGCGGGCAGGGATGTCGATGCCGTCCTCGTTCCAGGTGAGCTTGTTATCGGGCAGCATTTTCCAGGCCGACAGGCGATGCGTCTCCCAGCAACTGTCCTGCACCAAGGTGCCATCCGACAGGAAGACACGGATAACGCCCGGCAGCTCGCCGCTGTCGGTCTTGATCCAGACGCGATTGGTGAAATCGGCGGCGGGGAGGGTGGAGGGCTTGTCGGACTCGGTGGCCGAATCCTCTTTGGTCATGTCCTCGGCGCGTACTGGAAGCGCGGTGCCAAGACCGACGCCCCACATGGCGAAGAGGGCAAAGAGGGCGGCCTTGGAGGTCATGAGCTCAACTCCGGTCTGGTCATCCAGCACATGGTGCGCCGGTTGCGAGGCGGCAAGAGTGCGCGGGAAATTGCGTCCGATTTGGGCTCGAAAAGTTACAATTGCGCAACCACGAACCGGACGTCGCGCGCATGGATAACAATGGGTTACCCACGCGCGGCCGCCGGCCGAGCCATTGGCTGACCTCCGATGAACTGGCGCTGAACGCCGATCCTAAGTCGTTGCGAATTCGCGCAGGTGCAGCGCCCGATCCTTGTCGCGGATGCGATTGGCGGCCTGCTTGGGCCACAAGGCATAGGTCGCGGCGTCGGCATCGAGAATGTGCCGCGCATGGATCGGCCAGTTCGGGTCTTCGAGCGCGCCGCGGGCGAAGGCCACCATGTCGGCGTCGCCTTTGGTGAGGATCGACTCGGCCTCGTGCGGCTCGGTGATGAGGCCAACCGCCATGGTCGGGATATCGGCGCCCCCACGCACCGCTTTGGCGAATGCCACCTGATAGAGCGGGCCAAGCGGAATCGAGGCGCCGTCAAAGCCGCCGGATGAGCAGTGGATGAGATCGACGCCGCGCGTCTTCAGCTCCTTGGCGAAGGCGATGCTGTCTTCGACCTGCCAGCCTTCCGGATGGTTGTCGCTGGTCGAGATGCGGATGAGCAGGGGCTTGTCCTTCGGCCAGGCGGCGCGGACGGCTTCGACCACTTCGAGGGGAAAGCGCATGCGGTTTTCGCGGCTGCCGCCGTATTCGTCGTTGCGCTTGTTGGCGAGGGGCGAGAGGAACTGGTCGATGAGGTAGCCGTGGGCGCCGTGGATTTCGACCACGTCGAAGCCGGCTTCATGGGCTCGATGGGCGGCAGCGGCAAAACCGTCGCGGACGCGGGCGAGGCCCGCTTCATCGAGCGCGGTCGGCAGTTTGAAGTCGGGATTGCCTTCCATGTGGCGGACGGCGCTCGGCGCCACGGGGATCCAATCCTCGTAGCCGTATTCGATCTTTTCGGCTGCCGTCTCGTTGAAGGCGCCGCGCCACCAGACTGGGGTGGATGCCTTGCGTCCCGCGTGACCGAGCTGAATGCCCGCCTTGACGCCCTGGCTGTGGAGGAAATCGACGATGCGCTTCAACGGCGCGATCTGTTCGTCGTTCCAGAGACCGACGTCGCCGTATGAAATGCGTCCCTCGGGTACGACGCCCGTCGCCTCGACGATGACAAGACCAAAGCCGCCGATGGCGAAGCGCCCGAGGTGCACGAGGTGCCAGTCGTTGGCGAACCCATGCTTGGCCGAATATTGGCACATCGGGGCGACGACGGTGCGGTTCTTGAAAGTGGCACCGCGCAGGGTGAAGGGCGTAAAAAGCTGCGACATGAGGAAACTCGATTGGAGGAAGGCCGTAAAATGGCCTGCCGCTGCTATATCGGCAAGTGCCGATGAACGGAATTTGTCCTATGAGAACGAGGCTTGTTGGAACGGCGTTGCCGTTATCGCGTCGCGAGACTGCTCACCGTTCCGTGTGCGGCGTGTTGGTGGCGCACAAGGTAGGGTGGGGCCAGATGGAGGAGTTGCGGAAAATGCTGAAATTTGTAGCGATCGTTGGCCTGTCGCTGGCCGTCCTGCCGGCGGGCTGGGCCGCCGCGGCCGATAGCCCGGTGCTGACCGGCAAGGCGGCCTTCGGCGACTGGAGCAAGGATGCGCCTGGCGTGACGCGCCATATCACCGCCGACGATCTCGACCCGCCGAACATCACGCCGTCGGCCTCCAACACGCCGCAGCCGGTGCCGATGCCTGCCGGCGCGGTGCCCAAGGTTCCCGATGGTTTCAAGGTCGAGATGGTCGCCTCGGGTATTCCCAACCCGCGCGCTATCCGCTTTGCACCGAACGGCGATCTCTTCGTCGCCGATAGCCAATCGAACCAGGTGCTTGTCTACCGGATCGCCAACGGGCAGGCGAAACCAGCGGCGCAGGGCGTCTTTGCTAAGGAAGGCCTCAACCAGCCTTACGGCATCGCATTCTATCCGCCCGGTCCCGATCCGCAGTGGGTCTATGTCGGCAATACCAATGGCGTCGTGCGCTTCCCCTATAAGTCCGGTGACCTGACGGCGACCGGCAAGGCCGAGACGATCGTGCCGAATGTTCCCTCGGGCTATCATTGGACCCGCGACATAGTTTTCACACCGGACGGCAAGACCATGTACCTCTCGGTCGGCTCCAACTCCAACGTTGCCGAGGATATGAAAGGCGCGCCGGCTAGCGGCGTCGCTCAGTGGGCCAAAGATCAGCCGCTTGGCGCGACGTGGGGTGCTGAAGAGGGTAGGGCGGACGTCGTCGCGTTCGATCCCGATGGCAAGAACCGGCGCATCTTCGCAACCGGCCTCCGCAACTGCGCCGGCATGACGCTGCAGCCGGGGACGAACGATCTCTGGTGTGTCGTCAACGAGCGCGACGAGCTCGGCGACAATGTGCCGTTCGACTACGCGACGCATGTCGCCGAGGGCGGCTACTACGGCTGGCCGTGGTACTATATCGGCAACCACGAAGACCCGCGGCTGAAGGGCGTCCGGCCCGATCTTGCCGGCAAAGCCACGGTGCCGGACGTGCTGTTCCAGACCCATTCGGCGCCCCTGAATATCGCCTTCTACACCGGCGATGGGTTCGGGCCCGACTATAAGGGCGATGCGTTCGTGACCATGCACGGCTCATGGAACCGCGGCGTCCGCACTGGCTACAAGGTTGTGGTGCTGCCGTTCAAGGACGGCAAGCCGACCGGGGATTATCGCGATTTCATGACCGGCTTCGTCCTGTCCGACGATGATGTATGGGGCAGGCCGGTGGGCATCGCCGTCGCCAAAGACGGGTCGCTGTTTGTCTCCGAGGATGGCAGCGGCACGATCTGGCGGGTGAGCAAGCAATAAGAGGGCAACAGGCGGCATTTGCATCCTGCTGCCGATTTGGCCTAGGACAAATCCGGTCCCTGTGCGGACCGGATTTGTTATGAGGCGCCTATGTTTCCCGAACGGCTGACCGACGGTTATCGCACCTTCCTTGAGGGCCGGTTTCAACGCGAACGATCCCGCTATGCGATGCTCGCCGAGGCAGGGCAGCGGCCGGAAATCATGGTGGTCGGCTGCGTTGACTCGCGCGTTTCGCCAGAGGTGATTTTCGACGCCGCACCCGGTGAACTGCTGGTGGTGCGTAACGTCGCCAATATCGTGCCGCCTTACCAGCCCGATCGCGCGACCCAGCACGGCACCAGCGCGGCGCTCGAATTCGGCGTGCAGGCCCTGAATGTCAAACACGTCGTGGTGCTTGGACATGCGCAGTGCGGCGGCATCGGGTTTTTTGCCGATGAACGGGCGCCGCTGTCGCAGGGCGATTTCATCAGCCAGTGGATGTCACAAATTGCGCCAGCCGCAGCGGCGCTTGGCCCCGACGCGCGCTACAACAGCGACGCGTTCAAGCGCCGGCTGGAATTTGCTTCGGTCGAGCTGAGCCTCCAGAATCTCATGACCTTCCCGTGGGTAAAATCCAAGGTCGAGGCGGGCAAGCTTGAGCTGCACGGCGCATTCTTTGGTGTCGCGGCAGGGCGCTTACTGGTCCGCGATCCGCTCAGCGGCCGCTTTGAAGCGGTCGCCGATGATCCGTTGGCGCGCCCAGGGGGAAAGGGCTAGCGCCCCGCCATCGCCTCAGGCAGTACGCCGTCGAGCAGCTTGAAGCTCAGTTCCATGCCGTCGGTCATGCCGGTGGCTACCGCGGCATCGCGGGCCTCCTTGGAGCCGAAATCCATGAGGTAGGTAACGCGCGTCCCATCGCCGTTGTCGCTGAAGCTGGTGGTGATCTTCGCTTCGGCGGGTGTCGGACCGTCTTCGAACCCTTCGATCGTATGCAGTGCCTGTTCGGGCTCGATCGCGCTGAACCGACCAACGAAGCCGAATTCGGTGCCGTTCTCCTTGTTGCGCCAGCGGTAGCGATATTTGCCGCCGACTTTGAGGTCGATTTCGCAGACCGGCATAGTCCAGCCGGGTGGCCCGAGCAGCCAGCGCGAGACGAGTTCCGGCTTAGTGAAGGCCCGATAGACGAGGGCGCGAGGGGCGGCGAAATCGCGGGTAACGGCTACGGCACTGTCGGATGGCGTGCCGACTTCGGCTTTGCTGAGCCAGAGCATTTTTCTCTCCTTACTGAAAATAAGTAGGCGATCAAGCCGCTTTGGCGGCGGCTTCGAGATCGGCGATGACGATCTTCTTCATCTTGAGCATCGCCTGCATGGCGGCCTGCGATTTCTTCGGATCGGCATTGCCGAGCAGCCGGGGCAGGGCCTTTGGCACGATCTGCCAGGAGAAGCCGAACTTGTCCTTGAGCCAGGCGCAGGGGCCTTCCTGGCCGCCGTTCTTCGTCAGGGCGTCCCAATAGCGGTCGACCTCCGCCTGATCCTCGCAACTGACCGAGAACGATATGGCCTCGGTGAATTTGTACATCGGGCCGCCATTGAGGGCGGTGACCGGCAGGCCATCGAGGTCCATGCTCACCGTCATCACGCTGCCGGCCGGCCCGGGGCCGCCGGCGCCGTAGCGCGTCGTGCTCGTGATCTTCGAATTCGGGAACAGCGAGACGTAAAAATTGGCGGCTTCTTCGGCCTCGGCGTCGAACCAAAGGAACGGGGTGATCTTCAGCATTTTCTTCTCCTCGGTTTTGAACTGTAGTCGTTTCAGCGGCGTGCGGCGTGGTTTTGGCTGATACGGGCGCCAAGCCACGCGGTAGGGAGGCAGACCAGCGCCACGCCGATCGGGTACCAGTGCGGGCCGGCGTTCCAGAGCGCGATGCCGCCGCCAATGCTCAGCAGCGTGCCGATGATGCCCAGAACAACGGCATGGCCGATGGCATGGTTCGGCGCGAGGCGGCCGGTGATGTAGCCGGCGAGCACGCCGAAGGCTGCGCGATAGCCTAGAGCCAGCGCAAACAGGCCATCCGGCATGATGGTGCCGTCCATCGGGTAGAGTCCAGCGACGTGCAGGACAGCGTCCGCGGCGCTCGAAAGCACAGCAACGCTGGCGAAGCCGGCGGCTATCGCGCCGATGCTATGGAGGAAGCGGTGCGAGGGAGCCGGGGCGGTCATTTCCATGGTGGTCATTTTTTGATCCTTGTTCAGGCCGCCATTTTTCGGGCGCAGCCGTTCCCGCCGCCGGCAGTGGTGCCGGCGAGATGATGGGGTTGGTCGTCGTCGGGTGCCGGATGGACCGGCTGAAGCGTCAGCTTGCGAATACGGCCTGGGAGACGGGCATGCCTCAGCTCCTCTTCGATGTAGCCGGCGGGTTTATCGGCGTCTGCAGCTCGGCCAGAAGGCCGTCGAGCCGCGTAAAATTGTGTTCCCAAAGGTCGCGGTATTTTTCGAGCCAGCTCGCTGCTTCGGCCATCGGCGCGGCTTCGAGTTTGCGCGGCCGGCGTGTTGCGCTCTGGCTGGTCGAAATGAGCCCCGCCCGCTCGAGAATTTTGAGATGCTTCGAGATTGCCGGCTGGCTGATCGAAAACGGGGCAGCCAGATCGTTCACCGAGGCTTCGCCTGTCGCCAGCCGCGCCAGGATGGCCCGGCGGGTCGGATCGGCAAGCGCGATAAACGTGGCATCGAGGCGTTCGGACTGGGTCATTTAATAACCAAAGTGTTTCAGAACGATTTGGTTATGCATTAGATGTGCAGCGCTGTCAAGCGGGCAGGGCAGAATTGTGGATTTAGCTGGCTAGCGCCGGAAAATGGTCGCCGCGGATGGGCGGCGTTGTTCCCAGCCGACCCGCTCAAGCGCCGGGACGATGTCATCGGCTGCAGGCAAGCCAAGGCAGAAGTGGCCGATGAACCGCCATGAAGGGGGGACATCAAGGATGGCGGCGATCTGGACCGGATCGAGGATCGACACCCAGCCGAGCCCTATCCCCTCGGCTCGGGCGGCGAGCCAGAGCGTGTGGATCGCCATCACGGCGGAATAATCGATCGTCTCGGGCATGGTGAGCCGGCCGAGGCTATGTCCCTGAGCGGTGCCGCCATCGGCGAACAACGCGAACTGGATTGGGGCATCGTCGAGCCCCGCGAGTTTCAGCCGGGCATAGAGAGCGGCGCGCTCGCCGCTCTGCGAGGCGAGGGCGTCGGCGTTGCAGGCTTCGAAGCAAGCGCGGATTTCGGCACGGACGGAGGCGCTTTCGGCGATCACGAAGCGCCAGGGTTCGCTCAGGCCAACCGAGGGGGCGAGGGCGGCGATGCCGATCAGCCGCTCGAGCGTGCCTTCAGGCAGGGCATCGCGCTTGAAACGGCGAACGTCGCGGCGCCAGACAAACAGGTCGAGCAACTGCTCGCGAAATGCTGCCTCAAAGCTCGGCGCTTCGCTCATCGCGACTGGCGCTAGGCCGCTCGTTTCGGCAGCCACTTTTTCGCAACGCGGCAGGTCATGGTGTAGGCCGGGTCGAAGACATTGCCGACGTCGTAGCGGACGACCTGCCCGAGAAGATGGCTCGCGGCGGTCTTGTCGAGGCCGTAGTCGGTGCCGAGCCATTCCAGCATTTCGGTCGTGGCGTGCTGCAGCGCCTGGTCGAGCGGGCGGGCATTGCCAACGGCAAAAATATCGTCGGCGGTTTCGCCGCGCGGCCAGGTGATCTTTTTTCCCTTTTCGACTGTCAGCGTGACCGTGACCTCAAAGCAGGTTTCAACGCCGGTACCGACGATCTCGCCGTCGCCCTGCACGGCGTGGCAATCGCCAAGGTGGAACAGCGCACCCGGCGCCGCGACCGGCAGCCAGACGGTCGTGCCGGGGCCGAACAGCCGGTAGTCCATGTTGCCGCCGAACTCGGCGCTGGTCGCCGTCGAGATCGCCTGACCGAGGTTCGGCGCCACGCCGAAGCAACCAATCATCGGCTCGAGAGGCAGCACGAGATGCTCGAGGCCGGCCACGGGGTTCTCGAGCCGCGTTGTCAGGGCGTTGCGGTCGATCGTCCAGGTGACCCGCTCGCGCTTTGGCAGGCTGCGGACAAACTCCGGATCGACGACGTTGCCGGCGACGACGTTGACTGTCCAGCCGGTCGCGCGGATCGGCCGCATCGCGTCGATCGAGACACGCAGCGTGTCGCCGGGCTCGGCGCCCTCGACGAAAATCGGGCCGTTCATCGGGTTAGGTCCGTGGGTGCGCGACACGCCGTCCTTGTCGACGCCGCCGGCATCGAGCGTTTCGGTGATGACCGTATCGCCGCTGGCGACCGTGAGCGCCGGCGGATGCGAGCCGATGGTGTTGTACCAGATGGTGGGAGTGAGGTGATGTGTTGCCATGCGGGAAGTCATGGCAATGCGGCGGGGCATTGTCGAGCCCCATGGCAGTCATTTCCGGTTCAGCTTCCGAGGACTAACGGCACGCCGCCAACTATGCTGGTTGCAGTTTGAGGCCGTTGGGGAGGGGTTCGACATGAAGGTGGTTCTCGATCTGACGGCGCTGGTCGCCGCTGGGCAGCTTACGCAGGCGGAAGCCGACCGGCTGAAGGGCCTCGCGGCAACGCAGAACAGTTCGACCGCCGTCAACATCCTGCTCGGCTTCGGCGTCGTGGCCATAGCCCTCGGCATCGGGGTTTTGATCCCGACGGCGCAGACGGCGATCGTGCTCGGCGCGATCTTTGTCGCCGCGGGCTTCGGTCTGACGGCTGCCCGAATCATCCGCTGGAGCATTCTCGCCCAGATCCTCATGGTGGTTGGGGCGCTCGGCATTGTGGCCGGTGTCTGGGCGCTGTCGGACGGCAACTGGCAGGTGACGCTGGCGCTCGCGGTCGGCTTAGGTGTGGTCGCCGCCGTCGCCCGATCAGGTCTACTTTCCGCCCTCGCGGTGCTGCTCCTCGCTGCGGCGCTCGGCAGCAGCACCGCCTACATGCATGCGAGCTATTTTCTCGGCGTCGACCGGCCGGCGGTGACCGTCGGTGTGCTGTCGGCGCTGACGCTCGTGCTCTATCTCGCGTCGCTTCGAGTGCCGCACGACTATGAGCGGCTAGCGATTATTGGGGCACGGACGGCGATCCTGATGATCAATTTGGCGTTTCTCGTCGGCTCGCTGTTCGGCGATGACGCGCTGCACTGGCCGGCAATGGTTTTTGCCATCATCTGGGCGGTGTTGCTGATCGGCGCCGCACTCTGGGCGGCAGTGGTCAACCGGCCGTGGCTGCTCAACGCCGCTGCCGTGTTCGGCGCCATTCATTTTTATACGCAGTGGTTCGAAACGCTCGGCCCGTCGCCGCTGTCGGTCGTGGGTGGTGGCATCCTGCTGATCGTGTTCGGGCTGATGCTCGCCTGGTTCAACCGGCAACTTGCGGCCCGGCGCGAAGCGAAGGCGCCTGCCGTAGCCTAGCGTATCACTCGGGGACTGGCGCGCCGGCCGGGAGCTGAAACGCCTCGAAGCGGTGCAGCGCCTCATCGATGCGGGCTTTGATCGGCTTCGACTCGCGGGCCAACCAGGTCCATTTCTGCACCAGCAGCTTTTTCGCCTGTCGATCGGTCTTGAGGTCGATCGCCGTGACGATTTTGTCGCCGGCCAGCACCGGCAGCGCAAAATAGCCGAGGACGCGCTTGTCGGGTGGGACGTACGCCTCGAAGCGGTGATCGTAACCGAAGAACAGGTTCAGCCGCTTGCGCTGGATCACCAGCGGATCGAACGGCGACAGGATGTGGACGAGGTCGGCCTCTTCGATGCTCTGCTCGACGGTCGCGGGCGCGGCCCAATGCTGGACCTCGTCGGCGCCTTCGAGATGGACCGGGACGAGCGTTTTGCGGCGGACGGCGGTGTCGATCAACGTCGCGACGGCCTTCTTCCAGCGCAGTTCGCCGTAGCAGATGGAATCGAGGTTCACGAGGCCCTGCGAGCGCAGCGCCCGGGCCAGCAGATAGTTAGCATACTGGCCTTCGGTGGCCGGGCGCGGGCGGCGCGGCCAGCCGAAATGCCGGTCGGTCAACTCATAGGTTTTCAGCATGCCTGACCGCGCGCTGATCGTCAGGTCGCCGGTGTAGAAGCCGAGTTGCAGCGCGCGCTTCGACGGCTTGCGGCTGGCCCAGGGATGGTCCTTCTCGACCAGCACCTCGTCGTCGATGTCGCGGATCGTTAGTGCGCCCTCGGACCTGATACGGCGCAGCAGGCGCCTATAGTCCTTGGGAGCGACGTCGCCGAACCAGTTTGGCGGGTCGATCATCCGCTGCTTCATCGCCGGGATAAAGAAGC
>Ga0268266_10000352_pt1 | contig 71552 bp, 66 predicted proteins | sample KBSS13metaG_FD_190356 | JGI IMG/M metagenome (GOLD analysis project Ga0268266, IMG submission 190356) | Switchgrass rhizosphere microbial communities from Kellogg Biological Station, Michigan, USA - KBS S1-3 metaG (SPAdes) (version 2) | ecosystem: Host-associated > Plants > Roots > Rhizosphere...
TGATCAGGAGATTGCCGGTGCCGCCGACGGGCGTCGAAGTGCCGTCATCTTCGACGATGCGGATCTGATATTCCGACGCGGCGCGCCCGATCGACATCGGCGTATTCGGCTGGTCGACCTCGCCGACGATGCCGTGGGTGATTGTTTCCGTCATGCCCCACCAGCCGATCGTCTTGACGCCGAACGCGGCAAACGGCGGCGGGTCGCATACTGCGGTGCCCCAGAGCCGGAACTTGTGATTTTTCGGGATCTCGTGCTCCAGCAATGCCTTCATGCAGAACGGGATCGTCGAGGTCCAGGTGCAATTGTGTTCCAGCGCGACGTTCCAGAAGCGACTGGCGGAAAAACGCGGCTGGATCACGCAACTTCCGCCGACCCACAGTGTCGCCAGCATCGAGTAGGCCAGCGCGTTGGTATGAAACAGCGGCAGATAGGTCTGGTGCACGTCGCCCGCATGCAGATCCTCATGGGCGGCATTGACCTTGGCGCCCCACAACGCGTTGGCGTGCGTCCATAGCACCGCCTTCGGTCGCGACGTGGTGCCGGAAGTGTACTGCACGCTGCATGGCGCGAGCGGGTCGGCAGTGCGGCGCGGCCGATCCGCGCTGTCCGCGAACAGTGCCTCAAAACTGTCACTGCGTGGTGTAGCCAGCGCCGGCCTGGCTCCGGCGTCATGCGAGATCACGGCAATCCAGCGCAGGCCGCGGCAATTGGCCGAGACCAGTTCGGCATAAGCGGGCTGGGTGATGGCGGCGACCGCGCCGCAATGGCCGGCGAAATATTCCATCTCGGCTGCGGCCGAGCGGGTGTTGGTGGTGACGGCAATGGCGCCGAGCTCGACACAAGCGAACCAGGCGAGCATGGCCTCGATGCAATTGTCGAGATGGATCAGCACATATTCGCCGGGCTTGACGCCGCGCATGGCGAGGCCGGCGGAAAGCGCGCCGACGCGCTCGTGGAATTCGCCGTAGGACCAGCTCCGCGACGGCGCCTCGAATGGCGCCCAGATGAGGAATGGATGGTTGCGGCGGCTCTCGGCGCGCATCTGCAGCAGCCACGGCACGTCGAGCCCTGCGAATGGTCCGACAACGCCCGGCGCTGCCTGTGAATGGGTCATTGGTCCTCCCGTGCTCCCTTGCGGCAGCTTTTGATCTTGCTTGGGAGTAGTTCTGCCATCGGAAGGCGCGATGGGCAAATCGGTCATTCTCTCCGTCATGCCCGGGCTTGTCCCGGGCATCCACGTATTGTCGGTATTGAGGCAACAAAGACGTGGATGGCCGGGACAAGCCCGGCCATGACGAGCGAGAGAGTATTACTTCGCCTCGCCCTCATACGATGAAATCTCGATCAGGCTGCCATCGGGATCCCTGCAATAGACCGAACGCAGCGTGCCGCGGGCGCCCTGCTTTGCCACCGGGCCTTCCTCGATCGAGACCCCGTTGGCCTTCAGGTGCGCCACCACTTCGTCCGGCGTGCTTGACGTCAGGAAGCACAGATCGTCGCTACCGGCGACTTCGTGGTCCGCTGTGAACCACTCGACCTTGTCGGCGCCGCGCGGGCGCACATTGATCTTCTGATTGCCGAACATCAGCGAGGTTCGCGGCGTCTTGCCCGGGCCGGGATCGAATACCTTGACCTCCATGCCGAGAATCTTCCGGTACCACTCGGTGGAACGCGCAACATCGGCCACGTTGATGACAATATGATCGAGCGCGTTAACCCTGACAGACATGCCTTATCCTTTCGTCGCGGTCGGCGGCGCCCGGTCGCACTGGCCGCATGTGGCTTTGTTTGTTACAACGCGGGCCGCGTTTGGTTCAATAGTGCCGCGCCTCGATAGAAACGGACCGGGCTGTGAATCCCGGCCTCCAAGGAGACTTTTTTATGATTTCACGTCGCACCGCGATTTGCCTGGCCGTCATCGGCCTTTCCACGGCCGCTTCGATCGGCAGCGTTTCGGCGGCGGATTATCCGACCCGGCCGGTGAGATTTGTCGTCGGATATCCTCCGGGCGGCGCGACCGACATCATCGCCCGGCTGATCGGCCAGCGGCTTTCGGAGAAGCTCGGCCAGCAGTTCGTGATCGAGAACAAGCCCGGTGCCGGCAACAATATCGCGACCGAATCCGTCATCAACGCCGAGCCCGATGGCTACACGGTGCTGCTGATCAATCCGGCGAACTACATCAACGCCACGCTCTATGCCAATCTGAAATTCAACGTCGTTCGCGACATCGCCCCGATCGCGGCGTTCAACCGGGTGCCGAACGTCATGACCGTCAACAAGGATGTGCCGGCCAAGACGGTCGCCGAGTTCATCGCCTATGTGAAGGCCAACCCCGGCAAGGTGAACATGGCGTCATCGGGCAACGGCACCTCCGTGCATCTGTCCGGCGAAATGTTCATGGCGATGTCGGGCGCCAAGATGCAGCACGTGCCGTATCGCGGCGCCGCGCCGGCGATTACCGATCTGCTCGGTGGCCAGGTCCAGGTGATCTTCGACAACATGCCTTCCATCATCCAGCACATCCGCGGCGGCTCGGTGCGGGCGCTGGCGGTAACCAGCACGACGAGGTCGTCGCTGTTGCCCGACGTTCCGCCGCTCGCCGACACCGTCCCGGGCTATGAGGCAACCGCGCTGTTCGGCATGGGTGCCCCGAAGAATACCCCGAAGGAAATCATCACCAAGCTGAACAAGGAGATCAACGAGGTCCTCGCCGAACCCGGGATCAAGGCCAAGCTGACCGACCTCGGCGGCGAGCCGCTGATTGGCACGCCGGAAGCCTTTGGCGCCATGATTGCGGCTGAAACCGACAAGTGGAAGAAGGTCATCGAGGAAGCCAAGGTCGAAAAAGTGCAGTGATCTACCTCACGGAACATTGGCCCGGTCGCGGTGTTTTATGGCAGAGGCGACTGGACTTTTGCGTCACGCGGAGGAGATCGATGATGCGCAATGCAATGTTAGCGATATTGGCACTGTCGGCGGCGACAGTCGCGACGGTGGCGGGCAGCTCGCCGGCGGCGGCGTACGATTATCCCTATTGCCTCCAGGGCAGGGGCATCGGCATCCCCGGCGAGTGCGCCTACTCCAGCTATGAGCAGTGCATGGCGTCGGCGTCCGGCCGCGCCCTCTACTGCAATATCAATCCGCGCGTTGCCTATGGACAGCAGCCGCAGCGCCGGATGCGGATTTACCGGGACTACTGATCGGGGTTCGCAGACTCGTCTGAGGATGGCCGGATCAAATGATCCGGCCATTCGCATTTCACAACTCTCGAATACGTGATGCAGACGCCGGCTTGACGGCGTTTTGTTTGCGTCTACACTAAACCGTATGGTTAAGTTTCAGGAAGAAGTTCTCGACCGCACCTTTGCCGCGCTGTCGGACCCGACCCGCCGCGCGCTGCTGGCGCGGCTCGGCAACCGCGAAAGCCTTTCCGTCAGCGAACTGGCGCAGCCGTTCTCGATGTCGCTTCCCGCGATCATGAAGCACCTCGATGTGCTGTCGGACGCCGGGCTGATCGCGCGGGAAAAGACCGGCCGCACCGTGGCGTGCCGGTTGACCGCCCAGCCGATGGAGCAGGCGATGGAGTGGCTCAATCGCTACCAGCGCTTCTGGTCCGACGCTCTCGACCGCCTTGCCGCTTTTGTGGAGGAAGACCCATGGCCGCCCAGTCAAGCCCAATCAAGTCCAGTGCCCGCGACGCCGAGCCGGCCGAGCGCCCCAGCCTCACGCTCAAGCGCCGGTTCAACGCGCCGCCCGAAAAAGTCTACGCCGCGTGGGCCGACCCGCAAAAGCTAGTCCAATGGTTCGGGCCTGGACAGGTCGAGGAAGGCTCGGTCAAGGCCGACATCGATCTGCGCGTCGGCGGCCGCTACCGTATCAGCTTCAACGCCAAGGGCACCTATAACGAGGTCGGCGGCGTCTATCGCGAGGTCGTTCCGAACGAGCGGCTGGTGTTCAGCTGGGCGTGGCATTCGACGCCGGAGCGGGAATCGCTGGTGACTGTCTCGATCAAACCGGAAGGCGGCGGCACGCTGCTGACGTTCCTGCACGAACAGTTCGCCGATGCGACCGCACGCGACAATCACGAGCGCGGATGGACCGAGCTGCTCGGCAAACTCGAAAGCTATCTAGAAAGCTGATTTGCCTGAACACAGGAGCCGCCCATGCACCCCGTCGTCTCCCGCGAGGAATGGATCGCCGCCCGCAAGGCCCACCTTGCGCGTGAGAAGGAATACACCAGGGCGCGCGAGCGCCTGGCCGAGGAGCGCCGCGCGCTGCCATGGGTCAAGGTCGACAAGGATTATTTGTTCGACGGGCCCGACGGAAGGGTGTCGCTGGCCGACCTGTTCAGGGGACGCAGCCAGCTCGTGGTGCAGCACGTGATGTTCGCGCCCGACTGGAACGACGCCTGCAAGAGCTGCTCGTTCTGGGCCGACGGATTCGAGCGCATGGTCCCGCATCTTGCCGCCCGCGACACCACCATGGTCGCGATCTCACGCGCGCCGGTGTCCAAGCTCGCCGCCTTCAAGCAGCGGATGGGCTGGAGCTTCGATTGGGTGTCGTCAGGTGGCAACATGTTCAATTACGACTACGGCGTTTCGTTCACGCCGGAGCAGATCGAGAGAGGCGGCAACTACAATTTCGGGACCACTCCCTTCGGCGGCGAGGAAGCACCCGGAATCAGCGTGTTCTACCGCGACGAGGCGGGGAATATCTTCCACACCTATTCCTGTTACTCACGCGGCCTCGACATGATGAACGCCGCCTATCACTACCTCGATCTCACCCCGCTCGGGCGTCATGAGCAAGGCCTGCCCTATCCGATGGACTGGGTGCGGCTACGTGACCAATACCAGCCAGCGCCGGTTCAGGCATCCTGCTGTCATGGTTGAACGCGCCGTCGTTGCCCTGGCAATGACGCCGGAGAACAAGAGGAAATTCCCATGCCTTACGTCGACGGTTTCATCGTCGCGGTCCCGAAGAAAAATCTTGAGGCCTATACCCGCCTTTCAAAGAAGTGCGGCAAGGTCTGGCGCGAATTTGGCGCGCTGGATTACCGCGAATGGGTCGCCGACGACGTCAAGGTCGGCAAGCTCACCTCGTTCCCGCGCAGCGTCAAGCTCAAGCCGGGCGAGACGGTGGTGTTCGCTTGGATCACCTACAAATCGCGCGCCCAGCGCGACAGGATCAACGCCAAGGTGATGAAGGATCCGCGACTGAAGGAGATGATGGTGGACGGCGCGGCACCGTTCGACAGCAAGCGGATGATCTATGGCGGGTTCGAAAGTCTGGTGAAAGTGTAGGCAGGATTGCGTCTCTCTGTCGCGGTGCGTGTCGGCGGAAAGCTGGGGTCAAGCCCGACCGTTTGTTCCCTTGTGATATAACTGTCAAACAAGCCCTTTAGGAAATCCGGTACCCGCACCAACGGACCGGATTGAAATGGCCGAAATCGAAATTCGGGCTCTTCACAAGGCTTTTGACAGCGCCGTTGTGCTGAAGGGCGTCGACCTCACGATCGAGGACGGGGAGTTCATCTCGCTCGTCGGTCCATCGGGGTGCGGCAAATCCACGTTGCTTCGCATCATCGCCGGCCTCGAACCGCAATCATCCGGCGAGATCTGGATCGACGGGGTCAGCGCCGACGGCGTCAGGCCGAGCGCGCGCAATCTGGCGATGGTGTTTCAGTCCTACGCGCTTTATCCGCATCTCAGCGTGTTCGACAATATTGCGGTCCCGCTCCGGATGAAGCGCCTGTCGGCGCTGCAGCGAGCGCCGCTGGTCGGCCGGTTGATGCCGGGTTGCCACCGTACCGAACGTGTCATCCGCGAGGATGTCGAGAGGGTCGCCGCGCAGCTCGAAATTTCGCCGTTGCTCAAGCGCAAGCCGGGACAATTGTCCGGCGGACAGCGCCAGCGCGTGGCCGTCGGCCGCGCCATCGTGCGCCAGCCCCGTGCGTTTCTGTTCGACGAGCCGCTGTCCAACCTCGACGCCAAGCTTCGCGTGCATATGCGCGCCGAGATCGCCCAACTGCATCGCCAGCTCAAGACCACCTTCATCTATGTCACCCACGACCAGGCCGAAGCCATGACCATGTCGGGGCGCATCGCGGTGATGATCGGCGGCGAACTCATTCAGGTCGGCGCGCCGGCGGCGATCTACGAAGATCCGCACGATATCCGCGTCGCCGAATTCGTCGGCACGCCGAAGATAAACGCGTTTCCCGGCCGCGTTCGCAGCGACGGTCGGATCGAAGTGCTTGGGCAGGTGCTCCATGCGATAACCCCGGCCCCGGCTGGCGAGTGCCGCGTTTGCGTACGGCCGGAACGGATCGAGCTTGATACTTCCGGCATCCTTTCCGGCACGGTCGTACATCTGGAAAACCTGGGCTCGGAAGCCTTCGTTCATATCGGTAGTGACGGCATGAACGCGCCTGTCGTGGCGCGCGTCAATGATCCCAATCAGTTGCCGGCGATCGGCGCCTCGGTCGGGTATGGCTTTGCGCCAGAGGCGGTCCGTGCCTTCGATGCCGGAGGCAAGCGCATCGCGACCTCCATCGCCGCGCGCGTCGAGCGGCCGCGGGAGATGGCCGTTGTCTGATGCTGTTGCCACGCTGCGAAGGGTGGCGACAACGCCCGGCGTCCATGCGTCGGTGTTTGCTGGTGCTTTCACGGCGGGGCGATCCGCCGCCTACGCACTGGCGGCACCAGCTTTCGTGCTGATGCTGATGATGCTGATCGGCCCGCTCGCCGGTGTGATCGCGCTGTCGTTCACGGATTATCAGCTCGGCGCGCCGTCCTTCTCCTGGATCGGCCTGTCGAACTACCACGAGATGTTCGCCGACCGGGTGTTCTGGATTTCGCTGAAGAACACGCTGACCTATGTCGCCATCGTGGTGCCGGGCGCGGTGGCGCTGGGGCTCGGCGTTGCACTGCTGATCCAGAGCGGAGCGGGCCTGCGGAGCTGGTATCGCACGACCTATTTTCTGCCCGTGATGGCCACGCTGATCGCGATGGCGATCGTCTGGGAGTTCATGCTGCATCCGCAGTTCGGCCTCGTGAACGGGCTTCTGCGCGCTGCCGGATTGCAGGGCCATAGCTGGCTGCAGGACCGCGGCACCGCGCTTTATTCGCTGTGCGTGATCGGCATATGGCAGGCGGTTGGCTTCAACATGGTGCTGTTTCTCGCCGGCCTCGTGTCGATCCCCAAGCATCTCTACGACGCGGCCGAGATCGACGGCGCTGAAAGCGCGTGGTCGCGCTTCCGGCTTGTCACATGGCCGATGCTCGGGCCGGTAACGCTGTTCGTGGTGGCGATCTCCGCGATCCGTTCGTTTCAGGTGTTCGATACCGTTCAGGTCCTGACCAAGGGCGGGCCTTCGAAGTCGTCCGAGGTGCTGATCTACACGATGTACACGGAAGGTTTTGAGTTCTTCCGTTCCGGCTACGGCGCCGCGGTCACCGTCGTGTTCCTGGCCTTCGTGCTGCTGCTCACGCTGCTCAAATCCGCACTCGGCAACCGCGAAGTGCACTACGCATGACACCGCAGGCCCGCTCGCTCCTCTGGCCGGCGACCCGGCACATCCTGCTGCTGGCCGGTGCGCTGGTCATGCTGACGCCCTTCATCTGGATGCTGTCGACCGCGTCGAAACCGCAGACCGAGATATTCTCCTCCGATCTGCATCTGATCCCCCACCACTTCGCACTGTGGGACAATCTCCAGATCGCCTTCGCCAAGGCTGACCTGTGGCGCTATTTGCTCAACGGGCTGATCGTCACGGTTTCGATCTTCGGCCTCCAGGTGCTGGTCGCGCTACCGGCGGCCTATGCTCTTGCGAAGCTGCGCTTCCTTGGGCGCGACGTGCTCTTCGCGCTGGTCGTGTTCTGCATCCTGATTCCGCCGCAGGCGACCGCCATCCCGGTGTTCCTGCTGCTGCACAAGCTCGGCGTGCTCGATAGCTATGCGGCGCTGGTGCTGCCGTTCACGATCTCGGTGTTCGGTATCTTCCTGATGCGCCAGTTCTTCAAGACCGTGCCGGATGATCTGATCGATGCGGCCCGGATGGACGGGATTTCCGAGTTCGGCATCGTCTGGCGCGTGATGCTGCCGACCGCCATTCCGGCGGTGACCGCGTTCGGCATCTTCTCGGTCGTGGCGCACTGGAACGATTATTTCTGGCCGCTGATCGTGCTGAACAGCGGTCACCTGCAGACGCCGCCGCTTGCGGTAGCGCAGTTCCGCAACAACGAAGCCGGTACCAATTACGGGCCGCTGATGGCGGCGGCGATCGTCATCATCGCGCCGCTGGTCGTCGCCTTTCTGTTCGCCCAGCGCCGCTTCATCGAAGGCATCACGTTGACCGGCATCAAGTAACCGCGTTCGTTTTTCAAAACCTAAGGAGACGACAAATGTTCAGAACATGGATTGCCGCCGCCGCCCTTTCGCTCGCCGCAGGTCTCGCGCATGCCGAGACTGAAGTCGTCGTGCAATATCCCTATCCCGAACTGTTCGAAGGCACCCACAAGCGGATCATCGAGGAGTTTGCCAAGGTGCGGCCCGACATCAAGGTCACGCTGCGCGCGCCGTATGATTCCTATGAGGAGGGCACCCAGAAAGTCCTGCGCGAGGCGGTGACCAACCAGCTGCCCGACGTGACCTTCCAGGGTCTCAACCGCATTCGCGTGCTGGTAGACAAGAACATTCCTGCCGAACTCGACGGCTACATTGCTGCCGAGAAGGATTTCGACAAGCAGGGTTTCCATCAGGCGATGTTCGATATCGGCACGGCCAGCGGCAAGATTTACGCGCTGCCGTTCGCGATCTCGCTGCCGATCGTCTATGTCAATCTCGATTTGGCGAAGAAGGCCGGCGCCGATCCGGCCAACCTGCCGCAGACCTGGGACGGGCTGATCGATCTTGCCAGGAAGATCAAGGCACTCGGTCCCGATATCAACGGCATCACCTACGTCTGGGACATCACCGGCAACTGGCTGTGGCAGGCGCCGGTGTTTGCGCGGGGCGGCACCATGCTGAACGCCGACGAAACCAAGGTGGCGTTCAACGGACCGGAGGGCCAGTTCGCGATCAAGACGCTGGCGCGCCTGGTCACCGAGGGCGGTATGCCCAACCTCGACCAGCCGGCGATGCGCGCGGCCTTCGCCGCCGGCAAGACCGGTATTCACATCACCTCGACGTCCGACCTCAACAAGACGACGCAGATGATCGGCGGCAAGTTCGAGCTGAAGACCAGCGCCTTCCCTGATGTGGTATCGCCGAACGGCCGTCTGCCCGCGGGCGGCAACGTCGTGCTGATCCTCGCCAAGGACAAGGCCAAGCGCGATGCGGCCTGGGAGGTGGTGAAATTCTGGACCGGCCCGAAGGGCGCGGCGATCATGGCGGAAACCACCGGCTACATGCCGCCTAACAAGGTCGCCAACGACGTCTACCTGAAGGATTTCTACGTCAAGAATCCGAATAACTACACCGCGGTCAGCCAGCTCGTGCTCCTGACCAAGTGGTACGCGTTCCCCGGCGACAACGGCCTCAAGATCACCGACGTGATCAAGGATCACCTCAACAGCATCGTCACCGGCGCGCGCGCCAAGGAGCCGGAGGCGGTGCTCGCTGACATGACGACCGACGTGCAGAAGCTGCTGCCCAGGACGGTCGGCTCGTCGCGCTGAGCTTGTCAACAACTGCCGCGGCGGCTGAAGGCGCCGCGGCAGGATCATCGAACAAGATCATCGAGGTAGTCATGAAACTCGTTCATATGAGCGATATCCATCTGACGGCGCCCGGCAAGACCATCGGCGGGCGCGATCCCAGGCTGAATTTCGAGCGCGCGCTCACCGACATTCTCAAGTGTCACCACGATGCGGAGCTCATGGTCATCACCGGCGATCTCTCCGATTGGGGCGACCGCGAAGACTATGAATGGCTCAAGGCGCGACTCGACCGGTTTCCCGTTCCGGTGCGGCTGTGCATCGGCAATCACGACCGGCGCGCGAACTTCCTGAGTGTCTTCCCGGACTATGACGGGCTTGGCGGCTTTGCCCACGGCGTGCACGACACCTCCGCCGGACGCTGCCTGTTTCTCGACACGGTGCAGCCGGAGACCCATGCCGGCCATTTCTGCGACGTGCGGCAGCAGTGGCTCGAGGAACGGTTGTTCGAGCATCCCGGACCGTTTCTCCTGTTCATGCATCACAACCCGATGCCGACGCATCTCGAACCGGTGGACCGGATCGGGCTGCTCGATGATGTCGCCTTTCGCAACATCATCGGCCGGCATCGCGACAGGATTCGCCACATCTTCTTCGGCCATTGTCATCTGCCGCTGGCAGGCTCTGTCGCCGGCGTTCCGGCGACGTCGCTGCGCGGCACCAACCACGCGAGCTACCCGGTGTTCGCCGAGAAGGACCTGTTGAGCGCCTGCGATCTGCCGGAAGCCTACGGCGTCGTCTTTCTTGGCGAGGACTACGTCACCGTCCATATGGTCGAGTTCGGCTATACCGGCCCGATCCGGATCGAGGGCTCGCCGGACTACAAGGCGTGGGACCGTGAGACCATGGCGCGATGAAATTCGTCATTCTCACCGACACCCATTTCGTCGCGCGCGGCCGCAAGCTGTACGGGCTCGACCCTTCGGAACGGCTTGCCGCCGCGGTCGACCGGATCAACCGCGATCATCTTGATGTTTCCTTCGTGATCGTGACCGGCGATCTCGCCCATTGGGGCGAGGACGCCGCCTATGAGAATCTTGCTTCCGTGCTGGCGCGATTAAATGCGCCGACCATTCTCATGATGGGCAATCATGACAAGCGCGAACCGTTCGGCCGCTTCTTCCCCGGCGTGCCCCGCGACGAAGCGGGCTTCGTGCAATCCGTGAACCTGTTCGACGCAGCGACGATCGTCACGCTCGACACGTTGAACGAGGCTGCCCTTGACCACGCCGGCTTGCTGTGTGAGGCGCGGCTCGCTTTTCTCGACCACGCGCTCGCTTCGGCGCCTGCGGATCGGCCGCTGCTGCTGTTTCAGCACCACCCGCCGTTCGACACCGGGCTGCGTTACATGGACGGCATCAAGCTCGCCAACCCCGAGGCCGAATGGGACGTGATCGCGCGCACGCGAAAGCCGGACTATCTTTTCATGGGCCATCTGCACCGGCCGATTTCGGGTGTCTGGCGCGGCATTCCGTTTCACATCCAGCGCGCGCTGTCGCATCAGGTGGCGTTCGATCTCGAAACGGCGGACCACATTCCCGGATCGCATGAGCCGCCCGATTACTCGCACGTGACCGTCAGCGACGGGCAGATCGTGATCCATCAATGCTCGTTTCTATACGAAGGGCCACTATTCTCGCTGCAGGATCGCGCCGCGATGGAATGGATTGGCCGGTAGGATCGACTCAGTGCCTCGCCGCATGCCCGATGACAGGCATGCCGCATGACGGAATTATCGGCGCTCATCGCGAGCGCTGTTGTCGTTCGCCATCGTTTCAAGAACAGGCGCAAGCGCTGATCGCGCTGCATCTGTATCAGTAGTTTTGCGGATATCTCATCGCAGTTCTTCAGCGCGATCAGCGACAGCGGACGACTTGTTGTCGTTCGCGTGTGGGTTGATGGCCGTTGGTTTACTCACGATTAATCCGCCAAAGTTAGGGTTGACGTTGTCAAGGACTCGCCCACGCAACCGACAGATGCTGCGAGCTGAAGCTCGATAACTGCCGGTGATGAAGGAAACAGAATGTTCTCCCGCAGCAGGATGCAATCCGCGGCCACGGCCCTGTTTGGTCTCGTCGCTCTTTCCGCCACGCCTGCGTTATCAGCGGAAGTGGTTTTGCGTTTCGGCTCGATCAACACCGAGAACACCGCGCCTTACGATCAGGTCCTGGTGCCGTTTGCAAAGGCGGTCGAGGAGGAATCCGGCGGGCGCATTGAAGTGGCGCTGAAGCCACTCGGCGGTTACGGCAAGCCGGCCGAACTCTTCACTATGGTCGAGAAGGGCACCATCGAGATGGCGGCGAGCGTGCAAGGGTACCACCCCGGCCGCTTCCCGCAGTCGTCCGTGATGGAGCTGCCCTTCATGTTCGAGAACTCGACCTCGGGCACGTCGGCGATGATGGCGCTCTACAAGGAGGGCCTGCTCGACAAGGACTACGCCTCGGTGAAGGTGCTTGGTCTCTATGTCCTGCCGCCCTATCCGATCTTCACGACCGGCAAGAAGATCCAGTCGGTGAAGGATTTCCGCGGCCTGCGCATGCGCACGCCCAGCACCACCGTCGGCGTCGCGCTCTCCAAGCTCGGCGCTGTGCCGCTCGGCATCCCCCTCAACATGATCGGTGATACCATCGCCAGCGGCTATGTCGATGCCATCGCCTACGGCTGGGATTCGACGACGACCACCAAGGGTGCAGGCGGCAAGTTTCTGTCCGACCAGCTCAAGGTCGTGATCGACGCGCAGCTGGCCGCGCCTGCGCTTATGATCGTCATGAACCGCGCCACGTGGGATTCGATGCCCGCCGATCTCCGGAGCATCGTCGAAAAGCACGCTTCCGACCTCGCGATGGGCAGCGCGCGCATCCGCGAAGCGCAGGAAGCCATCACCAAGAAGAAAGTACAGAGCGATCCGCGCTTCACCTCGCTGGCTTTCAGCGCCGAGCAGCGCGCCGAATTGCAGCGCGTGACCGCGCCGGCAGTGGCCGAATGGAAAGCCAACATGGCGAAGCTCGGCATTGATGGCGAACGGCTCTACGCGCGCGCCAGGGAATTGATTCAGCAATACAAGGTTGCCGCCAAGTAATAACAAGCTGCGCTGAAGAATTGAGGAACAGACTGTGACATCAGCTCGCAAGCTCGGAATCCGGGCCAAGCTTTTCTTCGCCTTTGCGGCGGTTTCGGGAACCACTGTCATCGCAGGCGCCGCCGCCTGGCTGATGTTCTCGCAGGTCCGCGATCTCTTCCATGGGGTCGCCGGTCAGAACATTCCGGAAATCGTCGAAACCCTGGGATTGCAGACCGATACCCAGGCGCTGGCGGGATCGGCCCCGACCTTGCTGGCGGCAAAATCGCAAGGCCAGCGGCAGCAGGAAATGACCGCGCTGAAGGCGCGTCAGGAAGGCATCACCAAGCGGCTCGACGAGGTCGCCCGCACGCAATCCGATCGTAATGCGATCGATCGGCTGAAGAAGCTGATCGCGGGGATGAACGCCAAGCTGGCGGCGCTCGACACTGCAGTCGATGATCGTCTCAAGCTCAGCGCTCGCGGCGAAGAGATCGTGAAGGTCTCCCAGAACACCCAGACCAAGCTGAACGAAGTGCTGCTCCCGGCCGGCGAAAAGGCCCAGGCCGACATCACCATGGTGTCGATGACAATTGGCGGCGACGCCAACCAGAGCATGATGACGCTGCTCAAGCTGGTGTCGACCCAGGTGCCGGTGTCACAGGGCTTTGCCGACCTGGTCGGCTTCGTCAATCTGGCGTCGAGCCTACTGGACCGCGCCGCAGTCGCGCCGAATACCGAAAGCGTCACGGCGCTGGAGAAGAATTTCAAGACGATGTCGGCCAAGGTCGAGGAGAAGCTCGATATCGTCAACACGCTGCAGCCGACCGACGGCCTGGCGAAAGCGGGGGAAGCCTGGCTGAAGCTCGGCTCAGGCGAGACGATTTTCGAAACGCGCCGCAAGGAACTCGCCGCCAGCCAGCTCGGCCAAAAGCTGCTGGACGAGACGCGCGGTCTGACCGATGAGCTGGCAAAGGAAGTCGCCGGCCAGGTCAAGGCCGTGACTAACAAGACCAAGGAAGCGACCGACCGCTCCGACGAGGCCATCGGCTTCGGCACCTTCGTGATGCTGATGATCGCAGCAATCAGTGTCGCCGGCGCCGCGCTGTTCGTCTGGTTCTATATTGGCCGCAATCTGGTGGCGCGGCTGGTCGGGCTCGAGAAGACCATGACGCGGCTCGCCGGCGGCGATCTCTCTGCTGAAGTCGATAGACGGCGAGGTGGCGACGAGATCGGCCAGATGGCCGACGCACTCTCGGTCTTCCGTGAGGGCATTGTGCAAGCCAATGCCGCTGCTGCCGAAAAGGCCGCCGAGCAGGAGGCGAAGCAGCGGCAGGCGGCGATCATCGATCAGCTCACCCGCGAGTTCAATGACGGCGCGAGCAGCGCGCTGGCCGCCGTGTCCAGCGCCGCTTCGCGCATGAAGGGATCGGCGGAGAAGATGTCAAAGGTCGCGGCGCAAGCCAAGGAACAGACCGGCGCCGTCGCTTCCGCTTCAGAGCAGGCCGCCCAGAACGTTCAGACGGTGGCGTCGGCGACCGAGGAGCTTGCGAGCTCGATCAGCGAGATTTCCCGGCAGGTCGGCGAATCCACGCGGATCGCGGCGCAAGCCGTGGAACAGGTCGCGAAGAGCGAAGTCACGGTTACCGAGCTTGCCAACGCGGCGAACCGCATCGGAGAGGTGGTCGGCCTGATCAACACGATTGCGGCGCAGACCAATTTGCTGGCGTTGAACGCGACCATCGAAGCCGCCCGCGCGGGCGAGGCCGGCAAGGGATTTGCCGTCGTTGCCTCCGAGGTCAAGAACCTTGCCACCCAAACGGCGCGCGCCACCGAAGGCATCACCGCGCAGGTTTCCGCCATTCAGGACTCGACCCAGGAAGCGGTCGATACCATCAAGGGTATCGGCGAGATCATCGACAAGATGTCGGAGATCGCCACCACGGTTGCCGCCGCGGTCGAAGAGCAGGGCGCCGCGACGGCGGAGATCGCCCGCAACATCCAGCAGGCCGCCTCGGGCACGCAGAACGTTTCGAACAACATTGTGGGCGTCTCGAATGCGGCCAACCAGACCGGCGAGACTGCATCCGACGTGCTGCAATCCTCCGACGGCCTCGCGGCAGAGTCGGAAGCACTCAGCAACGAGGTCGGCCGCTTCCTCGCCCGCATCAAGGCGGCGTAAGCCGCCTTCGACGATGCCTCGCGTTCCCGGCGTGCCGGCCGATCGCGCCGCACCGGAACCGATCGGTCGTCAACCCGGCCGCGCCTGTGCCTCCAGGCGCCGGCTGTAGCGCGACATCGCGAAGCAAAACAGGAAGTAGATCACGCCCACGAATATGTAGACTTCCACGCTGAACGGCTGCCACGCGGGATCGATGATCGAGGTTTTGGCCGTCGTTAGCAGGTCGAATATTCCGATGATCAGTACCAGGCTGGTATCCTTGAAGAACGCGATGAATGTGTTCACCAGCGGCGGAATCACGTGGCGGATCGCCTGCGGCAGGATGATCAGGCCGTTCTTCTTCCAATAGGAAAGCCCGAGCGCGTCGGCGGCGTCGTGCTGCCCCCGCGGCACCGCCTGCAGTCCGCCGCGGACGACTTCGGCAAGGTACGCACCCGCGTAGAGCACGAACGCGATCTGCGCCCGCAGCAATTTGTCGATGTTGACGCCGTCGGGCATGAACAGCGGAAACATGACGCTGGCCATGAACAGCAGGCTGATCAGGGGAACGCCGCGGATCAATTCGACATAGAGCACACAGAGTGAACGTATCGCCGGAAGTTTCGAGCGGCGGCCAAGCGCCACCACGATGCCGAGCGGAAAGCCGAAGGCGAGCCCGAACGTCGCCAGGATCAGCGTCACCGGCAGTCCGCCCCAGCGGTCCTGCGACACGTAGCTCAGTCCGAAAATGCCGCCCCACATCAGCACGCCGATCAGCACCAATGCGGCCGCCCAGACCAGCACCAACTCCTTGCGCCACCAGCTTCGCCGGCTCGAGACGTAAAACAGCGCGATGAATATCAGGCACACCACCGCCGGACGCCATTGCTCATCGAACGGATAGGTGCCGAACAGGATGAAACGGTATTTTTCCGGGATCACGGCCCAGCAGGCGCCGATCCCGCGGATCGACCGGCAGGCGCCGGTCTGGTCGCCGGGCAGGGACCAGATCGCATTCAAAAAGCCCCATTGCAGAAGGCTCACCAATGCCTTGCCGAGCAGCGCGATCAGCAGCAGGGAGATGATCGAGGACGTAACCGAGGCGAACAGGTTGGCGCGCAGCCAGCGGATGACGGGCCCACCGGGCGTCTTGCGCGATCGCGCGCCGTTGAGCGATGGATTTTCCGGAGCGTCCGTGATCGATGTCATGGGATCAGCGCTCCACCAGCGCGATGCGCGCATTGTACCAGTTCATGAACAGGCTGATGCCGAGGCTGATCGTCAGGAACACCATCATAATGAGCGCGATGGCCTCGATGGCCTGGCCGGTCTGGTTCAGCGTCGTGTTGGCGATCGACACCACGTCCTGGTAGCCGACCGCAACCGCCAGCGAGGAATTCTTGGTGAGGTTCAAATACTGGCTGGTCATCGGCGGAATGATGACGCGTAGCGCCTGCGGCAGCACGATGCGCTGGAGCACAAAACTCCGGCGCAGGCCGAGCGCGTTGGCCGCATCCCATTGTCCCTTGGGCACGGCCTGGATGCCGCTGCGGACGATCTCGGCGATGAATGCCGATGTGTAGGTGACGAGCGCGATCAGCAGCGCGAAATATTCCGGCGCCAGCGTCAGTCCGCCGACGAAATTGAAACCGCGCAATTCCGGCATCGTGACCGTCCAGGATGCGCCGAGGCTGAACGATACCAGCGCCGGCAATCCGAGGAGCAAGGTCAAAGCGTATGGCCAGATATGGCGCACCTTGCCGTCGGCGATTTGCCGCGCCATCAATTGCCGTCGCAGCACGTAGAGCACGATCAGCCCGGCGGCGAAGGCCGCGATCACCCAGAGGTTTGCTTCCGCGATCGGCACTGACGGCAGCACCAGTCCCCGGTTGGAGAGAAAGACGCCCTCGATCGGTCGCCATGCTGCCCGCGCCGCCGGCAATCCCTGCATCAGCACGTACCAGAACAGCAATTGCAGCAGCAGCGGGATGTCGCGGAGCAACTCGACATAAACGGCGGCAAGCCGTGACAGCAGCCAGTTCGAGGACAGCCGCGCGATCCCGATCAGCGTGCCGAGCACGGTCGCCAGCACGATGCCGATCACGGCGACACGGAGCGTATTGACGATGCCGACGATGAAGGCGCGGACGTAGGGGTCCTTGGGGCTGTAGGCGAGCCAGGTGTCTGCGATCGGCATTCCGGCTTCACGGCTGAGAAAGGCGAAGCCGGTCGAGATCCGGCGTACCGACAGATTGTGCAGGGCGTTCGACCACAGGAAGGCGACGATCGCGACCGCGATCCCGACCACAACGATCTGCCAGATCAGGCCGATGATCTGCTGGCGGTTGAACGAGAAGCGCAGCTGCCTGCGGCGGCGGAATTCGGGCGTGGACGTCGTCACAGCACAAGGATCCTTCTGGCAACAGCGATCTTCGGCCATGCGTCCCCGGAGGCCGCGTTTCAAATGTTGCATCAAAAATGAATTTGTGCAACAAATGTTTCATGGCGCAGCCACAACCGAAATCTTCGCCACTGAACGAATTGTGCAGCGCGTTGCCGTCACTCCCGGCACGGCTGCAGCAGGTGGGACGCTTCGTCGCCGCCAATGATTACGATGCCACCACGCGTTCGATGCGCGATCTGGCTGCTGAGGCCGGCGCCGATCCTGCCGCCTTCACGCGTCTCGCCAAGGCGCTCGGCTATTCCGGGTGGGATGAGCTGCGCGCGGCGTTGACCGAGGCGCGCCGGCCGGCGCAAGCCCAGCCCTTCTCGGCCCGGACCCGCGCCGGTCGCAAGGGACCCCATGCCGAAATCTCGCTGGTGGCTGACAAGCTTGAGGCCGAGGCGGCGGGTCTTGCACGCATTTCCACCGGCTCGGTCGCCGAAGCGGCCAAGGCCTTGCATGACGCCCGTCGAATCTGGATCGCGGGTTTTCGAAGCTGCCGCAGCGTCGCCGAACTGCTCAATTATCAGCTCCGCCTGTTTCGTCCCGACGAGGTGCAACTGGTCGGCGGCTCTGGTCCGGAAGATCTCGATCTCGGTGCCTTCCAGCGCGGTGATGCGGTCGTGGTCATCGGCTTTGCGCCCTATTCCAGGGCCAGCGTGCTGTCCGCCCGCGCCGCGCATGATTCCGGCGTCATGCTTGTCGCCATAGCCGACGCGATCACTGCGCCGATGGCGGAGGGCGCCGATCACCTGCTGCTCTATGAAGCCGCTGCATCGCCCGGATTCTTCCCGAGCCTGACCGGCGCCATTGCGATCGCGCAGTCGCTGGCCGCCGTCACCTTCGCGCTCGGTGGCGCCAGGGCGAAGCGCCGGCTTGAGGAGACCGAAGGCCGGCTGGCCGCGATGTCGCAATATGTCAGCGAGAAGGATTGACCGTCATGAGCGCCAGCAAGAGCCGGGTGCTGCATCGAAGCCTGCGTGAAAGCCCTCCCAAGGCAGTCGGCGGCGAGGGCGTATGGCTGATTGCCGAGGATGGAAGGCGGATTCTGGATGCGTCCGGCGGCGCTGCCGTTTCCTGTCTCGGCCACCAGCATCCGCGCGTGATCGAGGCAATGTCGCGGCAGGCCTCGAAGCTCGCCTATGCCCATACCGGCTTCTTCTCGTCGGAGCCCGCCGAAGCGCTGGCCGACAAGCTTGTCGGCCATGAACCTGGCGGGCTCGGTTACACCTATCTGGTCAGCGGCGGTTCGGAAGCGATCGAAGCCGGCATCAAGCTCGCGCGGCAATATTTTCTCGAGATCGGCCAGCCGCAGCGTCAGCGCTTCATCGCGCGACGCCAGAGCTATCACGGCAATACGCTGGGTGCGCTGGCGGCCGGTGGCAACGCTTGGCGCCGCGAGCCTTATGCGCCGCTGCTGTCCGCTGCCTTCAGCCATGTGACGCCGGCCTTTGCCTATCACGAAAGGCGCAACAGCGAATCCGAGGCGGATTTTGTGGCGCGGCTGTCCGCCGAACTGGAAGCGGAGTTTCAGCGCCTTGGCCCCGACACGGTGGCGGCGTTCATTGCCGAGCCGGTGGTTGGCGCCACCGCCGGCTGCGTGCCGGCGCCGGAGGGATATTTCCGCGCCGTCCGTGAGATCTGCGATCGGCACGGCGCGCTTCTCTTCCTCGATGAGGTGATGTGCGGCATGGGCCGTACCGGTACGCGCCATGCCTGGGAGCAGGAGGGTATCGCGCCCGACATCCAGGCGATCGCCAAGGGACTGGGCGGCGGCTATCAGCCGATCGGCGCCATGCTTGCGAGCGCACGCGTCGTCGATGCCATCCGCGACGGATCGGGCTCATTTCAGCACGGCCATACCTATCTGGCGCACCCGCTGGCCTGCGCCGCGGCGCTCGAGGTGCAGCGGGTGATCGATGACGAGCAGTTGCTCGACAGGGTTCGGGTTCTCGGCGGTCAGCTCGAGCGGCGGTTGACCGAGCGCTTCGGCAATCACCGCCATGTCGGCGACATCAGGGGCCGCGGCCTGTTCCAGGCCATCGAGCTCGTCGCAGATCGCGGCACTCGCGCGCCGTTCGATCCGGCGCTGAAATTGAACCAGCGCATCAAGGCGATCGCGTTCGAAGGTGGCCTTGGCTGCTATCCCGGGGGCGGATGCATGGATGGTCGCAGCGGAGACCACGTCCTGCTCGCGCCGCCCTATATCGCGACGTCAGACGATATCGACATGATCGTCGACCGCCTGGGCCAGGCCGTCGACTCAGCGTTGAAGAGTGTGGGTCATTAGCAGGAGGGAGCAGTATGAAGAGGATCGTCATCGCTACAGGCTTGCTCGCCGCGTCGTGCCTGACGGCGCAGGCCGGAACGCTTGATACGGTCAAGCAGCGCGGCACATTGGTATGCGGCGTCAGCGCCGGTTTTGCAGGCTTCTCGACGCCGGATTCGCAAGGCAACTACAAGGGGCTCGACGTCGACTATTGCCGCGCATTGGCAGCCGGCGTGCTCGGCGATGCGACAAAAGTGCGATACGTCGCGCTCACCGCGCAGAACCGTTTCACCGCCCTGCAGTCAGGCGAAATCGACGTGCTCTACCGGAACTCGACCCAGACATATCTGCGAGGCACCACGCTCGGACTGCGGCAGGGCCCGGTCAATTTCTACGACGGCCAGGGATTCGTCGTGCGCGCCGATGCCGGCGTCAAGGATCTCAAGGGCCTGAACGGCGCCACCGTCTGCGTCGCGCAGGGCACGACGCACGAAGTCACGCTCGGCGATTACGGCCGCGCCAACGGAATCGAATGGAAGCCGCTGGTGTTCGACCGCACAGATACCATGTACCAGACCTTCTTCGGCGGGCGCTGCGATGCCATGACCCAGGATGCATCGGCACTGGCGGGCGCCGTCACCACGGCCGCCTCGAACCCCGCCGACTACGTCGTGCTGCAGCAGACCATCAGCAAGGAGCCGCTCGGGCCGTTCACCCGCAACGGCGACGAGGTGTGGACCGACATCATCGCCTGGCTGCATTACGGCCTGGTCGAGGCTGAAGAGCTCGGCGTCACGGCAGCCAAGGCCGACGAGCTGGCGAAGTCCAGCGGCAACCCGGCCGTCCAGCGGCTGCTCGGCACGTCAGGTGATCTCGGGTCGCGGCTCGGCCTCGACAACAAGTGGATGCTGCAGGCGATCAAGGTCGGCGGCAACTATGGCGAGATTTTTGAGCGCAATGTCGGCAAGGCGAGCCCGCTGAAACTCGATCGCGGCCTGAACGCGACCTGGAGCAAGGGGGGACTGATGTACGCGCTGCCGTTCAAGTAGAAAAATCCCGCGGCGGCGCGCCAGTTGACATCAGCCGCGCCGAAGGGTGACTGTCGCGCATGCGTATTACTCTCGTCCACGCTCTGAAACATTCGATTGTGCCGATCGAGGCCTCCTTCTCGAGGCTTTGGCCGGACGCTCGCCTGATGAACCTGCTCGACGACAGCCTGTCGGCCGATCTCGCGCGAGACGGCCGCCTCACCGACGCCATGACGGAGCGCTTCCTCCGGCTCGGCCGCTACGCGGCCGGTACCGGCTCGGACGCGATCCTGTTCACCTGCTCGGCCTTCGGCCCCTGCATCGAAGCGGTCGCGCGCGCGCATGCGCCGATGCCGGTGCTCAAGCCCAACGAGGCGATGATCGAGCAGGCGGCCGCGCGGGGTCGCAAGGTTGGCCTGCTGTCGACATTTGCGCCGACGCTGGCCTCGATGCCGCCGGAGTTTCCGCCGTCGATCGAGCTGGTGCCGAAACTGGTGGAAGGCGGGATGGCGGCGCTCGATCGCGGCGATCGCGCGGCCCATGACCGGCTGGTGGTGGAAGCATCAAAGGACCTGCGCGACTGCGATCTCATCGCGCTCGCCCAGTACAGCATGGCGCCGGTAGCGAACGAGGTCGCCGAGGCGACGGGGCGGCCGGTCCTGACTACGCCCGACAGCGCGGTACTGAAACTGAAGAAGATGCTTGGCGTCGAGCCCGGCTAGGCTTTCTTCTTGGCGGGCTTTCTCGCCGCTTTCGCGGCCGCTGCCTTCGCCGCGGCCGCATTCACGGCCGCCGCCTTTGCCGCCGCTGCTTCCTCGGCCGCGTTCCGGATCGCCCGGGCGTAACTGTCAGCGGTGTTTTCTGCCGAATTCTGCAGCCGCTTGGCCGCAGCCGTGCCGAGCAGCATCGTGCTCTGGGCGATCAGCCGGAACTGGTCCCGGGTCTCCTTGTCCTTTGCCTTGGCCGCGCGGGCCATGATCTGGCCGCGCCGTTTCTTGACGGCGGCCATCAGGCTCCTGTTCTGCGCCTTTGCGATTTGCCGGATGAGGACGTCGAGATCGGCTTCAGCCATTATGGGTCACTCTTAGCGCGCCAAGCCGTCCGCACGGTGCGGGGATCACTGGCGCGTCGCGTTTGAAGGATGGATGCCATTGTGTCGCCGCGCCGCCGTCATTTCAAGCGTCGTTTCGCGCGACCAGACCCGGCAGACTATCCGCGCAACCCGATAACAATCGATTAACGTTGTGTTGGTACCAGTTTTCAACCAACAGGATGACCAGCTGCATGCGTAATTTCTCCGTCTATCAGCGTTTTGCGATGATTATCGCGGCGCTGACGATCGTACTCTTTGCCGTTTCCGCGCTGCAGATATTGGTGTTGCGCGATGCGGTCCTGGACGAGCGGCGCACCACCGTCCGCGATCTCGTCGACGCCGCGACCAAGGTTCTCACCCACTACGAGAGCGAGGCGAAGGCTGGCCGGATCGAGCCGGACAAGGCGCGCCAGATGGCCTTCGCCGCGATCAGTTCGATGCGCTGGGGCGAGAATTCGGACTATATCGGCGTCTACGGCACGGGAAGCGCCGACGCCGGCGTCACCTACGTGCACGCCAATCCCAAATACATCAACGTCAACCGCTGGGACTTCAAGGACAAGAGCGGCAAGCTGCTGATCCAGGACATCGTGCGTGCGGCGCGCGCCGGCGGCGGCTTTGTCGAATATCTGGCACCCCGGTCGGCCGGTGGCGAAGAACTTCGCAAGGTCTCCTATGTCGGGGCCTATGGCGCGGGCGACAAGCTTCTGGCGCTTCAGGCAGGTGCCTACGTTGACGACATCGACGCGGTGGTGTTTCGCCGGATGATCTGGGCCGGCATCGCCGGGCTGGCCGGGCTGGCAATCGCGGCATTCGCGGCGTTCTGGCTTGGCCGTGGCCTGGTTGCTCCGCTCAGCAGAACCTGTTCGGCCATGGACGAACTGGCCAAGGGCAATCTTTCGGTCGACATTCCCTTCGTCGACCAGACCAACGAGGTCGGCCGGATTGCGCGAAGCCTGCAGGTCTTCAAGGATCATCTGGTTGAAACGACGCGGCTCCGCACCGAGCAGGAAGCGATGAAGACGCGTTCTGTCGAGGAACGTCGGACGGATCTCTCCCGCATCGCAGACGACTTCGAGCGCAGCATCGGCGGAGTGATCCAGGGTACCGCTACCGCCGCCGACGAACTGCAGAACTCGGCTTCGTCGATGTCCACGATCGCGGTGGGAACGACGGATCAGAGCGCCAAGGTCGCGGCCGCGGCCGAGCAGACCGCCGCCAACGTTCAGACCGTTGCCGCTTCGGCGGAGGAGCTGTCGTCGTCGATCCAGGAGATCTCGCGGCAGGTCACTCAGTCTTCGTCCATCGCCCAGAACGCGGTCGGGCAGGCCAACCGTACCGAGGCCATGGTCGGACGCCTGGTCGAGGCCTCGCAGAAGATCGGCGAGGTCATGGCGCTGATCCAGACCATTGCGGGTCAGACCAACCTGTTGGCGCTGAACGCCACCATCGAGGCTGCCCGGGCCGGCGAGGCCGGCAGGGGCTTTGCCGTCGTGGCCAACGAGGTCAAGGCGCTGTCGTCGCAGACCGCCAAGGCTACCGACGAGATCACCAGCCAGATCCAGGAAATCCGCGATGCGACCGGCTCGACGGTCAATGCCATCCGCGAGATCGGTACCACCATCGGGCAGATGAACGAAATCACCGGCTCGATTGCGGCTGCCGTCGAGGAGCAGGGCGCTGCGACCAATGAGATTGCCCGCAGCGTGCAGCAGGCCGCTCAGGGTGCGCAGGGAGTGATGCAGAACATCACGGGCGTACGCGAAGCGTCGAGCAAGGTCGATGCTGCCGCGACCCTCGTCCTGAATGCCGCTGCGCGTCTCACCTCGCAATCCGAACAGCTCAAGAGCGAAACCGGAAAATTCCTCGGCAACATCCGCGCGGCATGACACCAGGCGAGCCGCAGGGCTCGCCCGTGTCGCCTTCCTTCGCGTCTAGTTCAGCCGCGCACCAATCCCTGTGAGCACGCGGAAATCGGGCTTGGACTGAACGCCGTTGTGCTGGTTGATGACCGGCACGCCGACGGAGAGGAAGCTCGAGAAACGATCGAAGCCCACACGCACGCCGGGTGAGAGATAGACCGTGGTGCCGCCCGAATTGGGATCGGGAATGCCGGCGATCCGCTGCTTGTCGTGCCACTCGCCATTCAGCTCGAGCACGAGATCGAGCGTGTAGGGCGTCTTCATCATGTCGCTGTGGTCGTGATTGGCGTGATAGAGGCAGTGCTCCTGCAACTGGTTGCGGGGCTGCATGCAGTATTCGTGCAGTTCGACCTCTTTCGCCGAGCCGGTGGCGCCGACCAGTCGATACGACACGGCGGTGCCGAACAGGAAGCGGTCGCCGAGATTGGTGTTCTGCGTGCCCGTGCTGATCAGGTAATAGAGACCACTCACGTCGAACCCCCAGCGGCCCATGCGCTTGCTGAAGGCCGCGCCTAACAGGCCATCCCATGAGCCGGAGCCCGGCTGGAATTCGGCTTCGAACAGGTTGCCGAAGGCATCGCGTTGGCTGGTGCTTCCGGTCGGCGCCTTGAAGCCGAACAGCACGGCAGCAGAGGTTCCGGTCTGCGCGTTGTTGTGGAATCGGTATTGCCCGAGCATCGTCACGTCGCCGAAGCCTGCCGAATTGCCGCGACGGTTGATGCCATCGGGACTCATCAGGCTGTTCATGTCGTTCGCATTCATCATCCCCATATGGCCGCCGCTCAGCATGTCTTCCGCGGGTTCGCTGATACCCGAGCGGCGGACGCCGGCGGCGCGAACGGCAACAGTGAGATCATTGGTGATGCCGTAGGCGACCGAAAGCGAGACGGCATCGATCGAGCGGATCGAATGCGCGTGCGTGCCCTTGGCCGCGGCGGCGAGCAAGTCCGCGTCGCTGAGCTGGCCGAGCCGGATGAATTCGTAGCGGACCGATGCGGCGATCAAGCCTTCGGAAAGAGTGTCGGCCGAGATGGTGTTGATGGCGCCGCCGCTACCGGTATTGCCGCCGCCGCCGGGATGATGGGCTTCTGCCGATGTGGCGAGAAAAAGCATCATGGATGAAAAGATACCGGCTACCGGCCTTGCAAGATACGCACACACATACGCCCCCATTACTGACGGGCACGATTAGCCATCGTAATCGGGCGCGAGATTGACTGGATCGTGCGAGAAGCACGGCCTGCTCGCGACGGAAGGGAAGCGGAAAAGCGAAGACGTTCTCGCGAGCGCGGCGTCGGTGTGGCTGTCGCGTGGTGAGCGAATGGCAAAGGGGCGAAATGGATCGCTGGTTGTGCGCTTGAGTCGTCTCGCGTGGTGCAGTGCTGGCCGCAATCACGACCGGCGGCAGCCGCAATCGCGGCGAGCACCAGCCCCATTCGCGTCCGATTGCTTCTCTACATGCGTGATGGTCCAGCGCGCGTATCGGAGTAGGACTATTATGACAACCGTCGTCAGAGATATCTTTGTGTTTGTCACCGCGGCCATTTTCGTCGCCGCGAGTTTGCTCATTGCGACCGGCGCCCGTGCGCACGAATTCAAGGTCGGCTCGCTCGACATCGGCCATCCCTGGTCGCGCCCGACCCCGAAAGACGCCAGCATCGCGGGCGGCTATCTCACCATCACCAACAAGGGCAAGACGACGGATCGTCTGATTGGAGGCGACTCTCCCGCGGCCGGCCAGATAGAGGTGCATGAGGTGGTCGAAGTGGACGGCATGGCAAAGACACGCCCGCTCGCGAACGGCATCGAGATCAAGCCCGGCAAGACCGTGGAGCTGAAGCCCGGCTCCTATCGGATCCTGCTGCTCGGCCTCAAGGAGCCGTTCCAGCTCGGCCAGAAGGTGAAGGGCAGGCTGGTGTTCGAGAAGGCCGGCCCTGTCGAGATCGTCTACAACGTCGAGGAAAATCCCGGAGCCGCAGTCAGCGGCGTCACGCAGCACAAGCATCATTAGCTACGTGGCGGGATCTGAACCAGTGTCCAGCTCGAACCAAATCTCTGTTGCCGCAGCCGCCGATCTGCAGCCGTCACCGCAAAGAAGGCGAGTAGCATGGCCGTTCGCCGCCACGATTTTGGGCGCGGCGCTTCTCGGGATCGCGCTGGCATTTTGTGCCCGTATACTGTCGCCCGCATGGGGACTTGATGGAGGCCTCGCGTCCATATTGCAGAGCGACGTCATCTGTTCGAACGAGGGGTCTTCGACCTCGCCGCAGACAGCTCGCGCGGACAAGTGAAGCGATCGAGCTTCCGGATTCCGGGCAGGCCGCCCCGAGTGTGTCCATCCGTGTCCACCATCAACAGTTCGGAAACCACAGGATCTCTCTTCTTCTGCTGCTAACGAATCGAAAATCGTTGTGCCGCAAATTCGTGTTCGGGAAAAAGAAATGGGGAGATCCGAACATGAACAGCCTGGCCATCATGGAAAACGTCCGCCGGTACCGCACCATCGCGTCGCTGTATCGCCAGACCGCGGCCTTCCGTCCGGTTTCCAGCTGTTCGCTGCTGGAGCAGGCCCGGGAGTGGGAACATCGCGCCGTTGCCGAGCTGGAAGCTTACTATGACGCTTTCTGCGATGCGGCTTCAGGCAATACGTCGGTGCACACCGCAAGCTACGCCATGAACTGATGGCGGACGGGCTCCGGAAACGAAAGCGGGCTCACAGCTCGTTAAGGAAATTGTAGCGGCGTGGGGTGAGATCGATCGGCGGCTAACCAGCCGTTGCCGCCCCAGCCGGATCAGGCGATCAGCCACCCCCTCATCGAGGGCGATACGATCGCACCAGCGCATTCGGCCATGGGCCGTTGATGCCGCAGAGGCTGTCCCCCTGGGTGAGGCAGCCAAATTTCGAGAAATTCTTAAGAGCCGCTGGCGCACCCGACACGATTCGAACGTGTGACCTTTGCCTTCGGAGGGCAACGCTCTATCCAGCTGAGCTACGGGTGCTTCGGGGCCTCATTTAGCCGATTGGCAGGGCAGGGGCAACGGCCCTTGCAGGGGTAGGCCGACGAAGGTGGCATGACGCGGACCGCGTTCCCTGTGCAAAATTCCGATCCGTCCTCCTCAATTGGTGCTAATCTTCGTGCGTTGAACCATGGATGGGGACGTCCGATGTATAAGAAGGTTCTTCTCGCCTATGACGGTTCGGTCGAGGGACGGCGCGCGTTGCGGGAGGGCGCAAAGCTCGCACAACTCTGCCGTTCCGAGGTCTTTTTGCTCGCGGTCGTCGAGGTTTCCTCGATCATGACGCCCGAGGCCGGGCTCACGATCCCGATCGAATTGCAGACCGAGGACTACAAGGCCATCCTGAACGAAGGCACCGAACGGCTGAAGGCGCTGGGATTTGCGCCGACGGCGCGGCTCGAGGTCGGCGATGCCGGGCAGAAAATCGCCGAAGTTGCCGAGGAAATCGGCGCGCACCTCGTCGTCGTGGGCCATCGCCCGCAGGGGGCGCTGGCGCGGTGGTTCGGTTCGATCGGCAGCTATCTGGTCAAGCGCCTGCGCTGCAGCGTGCTGGTGGCCCAGACCGAGATCAGCGATGCCGAGTTCGAGCGGCTGAAGCCGGCGGAAACGGCGGCCTAGCGATAGTCTGGAGCGACCTCCGGGTTTACCAAGGCTTAACCGAACTTAAGCCGTGGGAACGATGACTTTGCCGATCGGCCATAGCGCGATGCCGGCAAGCTTCAGGTGCGCCCAGGCAAAGGGAAGGCCGATGATGGTCACGGCCAGCACGACGGCCGTGACGATGTGCCCGAGCGCGAGCCACCATCCCGCCAGCACCAGCCAGATGATGTTGCCGATCACCCCGAGCGGACCGGTGCCGACATCCTCCTGTCCGGTATAGGCGTCACGCGAGACCGCGGTGAAGCCGAACGGGAACAGGGTATAGGCCGCGATGTTGAACGCAGCCCGCGCCCAGGGAATCCCGATGATGGTGATCGCCATGACGATGGCGGCAATCAGCCAGCCGAACGCCATCCACGCGCCGCCGAGAACGATCCAGATGATATTGAGCAGCAGCGAGACCGGTGACATGGCGAAAATTCTATCGTGCCGCGCGCGCGATTGAAATCGAAAACCGCCCGGCAAGGGGGAACCCGATTTGCCCCGGGCTTATCAGGCGCTAAACTCCGGACCCCAACGACCCGGCAACAAGTGTCGACAAGGAGATTAGTCCATGCGTCCGCTCGAATTCGGCTGGTACCTGCCCACGCATGGCGACACCACGGCCTATGGGCTGATGGAAGCGCAGATTGCCGGCTCCCCCGAACTGTGCGACCGCGTGGTGCAAGCGGCCGAACAGGCCGGCTTCGAATATCTCCTGATCCCGGTCGGCTCGGTGTGCTGGGAAGCATGGATCACCGGGGCGTTCATGGCGGCGCGTTCGTCGTCCATCAAGCCTTTGATTGCGGCGCGCCCCGGCTACATCAACCCGGTGCTGCTGGCGAAGATGATCTCGACCTTCGACCAGATGTCGGGCGGGCGCATCTGCATCAATCTGATCGCCGGCCAGAACGAGAGCGAAGTCGAAGGCGAGGGGGTGCGCTACGCCAAGGAAGAGCGTTATGCGTTGATGGAGGAGGAAGTCTCGATCCTCAAGGCGCTGTGGACCACGCGCGGACCGGTAAACTTCGACGGCAAGTTTCACAAACTCTCCGGTGCGCATATCCGGCCGCGTCCGCACCAGCAGCCGTTTCCAAAATTCTACCTCGGTGGCGGCTCGCGCCAGGCTTGGGAATTGTCGGCGAAACATTCCGACGTGCATCTGTTCTGGGGCGATCTGCCGGAACGGATCGCCGCGAACATCGCCGAGATCAGGGAGATGGCGCGGGCGCATGGACGCGAAGACGACATCGGCTTCGGCATGCGGCTGCAGGTGATCTGCCGCGAGAACGAGGCGGACGCCTGGGAGGCCGCCGATCAACTGGTGCGGCACGCCACCGAGCGTCAGAAGCAGGAAATGAAGACACTCTACAACAAATCGGAAGCGAACCTGCGCGTGCAGCAGTTGGCCCGCGAGCACGGCGACCTCCTGCTGCCGCATCTGTGGACCGGCATCACCAAGGTTCGCCCGGGCGCCGGCATCGCCGTCGTCGGCAATCCCGTCCAGTGCGCCGATACGTTGCAGCAATTCATCGATGCCGGCTGCCATTCCTTCTGCCTGTCCGGCTATCTGCATGACGAGGAAGCCGAGCGCTTCGGCCGGCTGATCCGTCCCATTCTCGCCGAGAACAATCGCGGCCGGTGGGCGGCGTAAATCGGGAGCAGATGCTGCGGTCATGCTGCAGTGCATCCGCAAGTCCCATATCACGCCGTATTGCTGCGACCGTCCGGCAGTGGCCTTTATATCGCTCGCGGCGGTGATGGCCCGGCGCTAAAGTTGGGTTGTTTGAACCGGGTGCCGCCAAAATGAGTGGATCGAGTTCGGTACTTGCGTGGAGCTCCGCCCTGGAGGAGTTCGCGCTGTTTCGAACGCTGAGTGCCGAGCAGCGGCTAACGGTGCTCAACACCATGGTCCGCCAGGATCTGGTGCGCGGGCAGATGCTGGTCGCCCAAGGCGGTCCGTCGGACTCGCTTTTCCTGGTGCTCTATGGCGCGCTGGCGGTGCGCAAGACCGGCTATCTCGAACCGATTGCCGAGCTTCGGGCCGGCGAACTCGTGGGCGAGATCGGCTTCTTTGCTGATGTGCCGCGCACGGCTGATGTCATTGCGATCCGCGACACCAGCGTGCTGGCGCTGACGCGGCCGGCTTACCAGAAGCTCGTCGAGGAAGCCCCCGCTATCGTCGAGGCGCTGCTCGCGGCTCTGGCGCGGCGGTTCGCCAAGGAGACAGCGCGTATTGCTCCTTTCCCTTCCTCGCCCAAGGCGCGCACCGTGGCCCTGATCGACGGCGGATTGGAGCCGGTGCCTGGCACGTTCGATCGTCGGATACGTGAGGGACTCACCGCGATCGATGCCGAAATCGTCGACGCCGCACGCCTCGACACGATGTTTCCCGGCCGCGCGCTTGATGCACACGAAGTCACTGAATGGCTCAACAAGCTTGAACACACCGCGCCGCTGGTGGTCTATCTCGGCGGCCGCGAGGCCTCCCCGTGGGCGCACAAGGCGATCCGGCAGGCCGACATGGTCGTGTTTGCCTGCCGCGGGAATGCGCCCGCGTCGGCCCTGACCGAGATCGAGACCTTCGCCTGCGAGGTTCATTCCGTTTCGGCGCGGCGCGTCGTTCGCGTTCATGACAAGCGAAGCGGCGAGGTCAGCGGCACGGCGGCGTGGCTGGCCCGGCTGCCGGCCTTCATGCATCACCATGTCGCGCTTGAAGACCAAGTCGATATCGACAGCCTGATCCGCTTTCTGTGCGGCCGGGCGGTCGGCTTCGTCGCCGCCGGCGGGGGCAGTTTTGGAACCGCGCATGTCGGAATCTACAAGGCGTTTCGCGAACGCGGCGTGATGTTCGATATCTTTGTCGGCACCAGCGTCGGCTCCGCCATGGTGGCCGGCTTTGCCAAGAATCTCGAAGCCGAGCATCTAGAGCGCGGGACGCACGAAATCTTCGTCAGGAGCAGAAGCTTTCGGCGGCCGACCTGGCCGCGCTATTCGCTGCTGGATCACAAGGCGTTCGATCGCGCGCTCGCGCAACAATACGGCCCGGACTGCCGGATCGAGGATTGCTGGCGGCCTTTCGCCGCGGTGGCTACCAATCTTTCGACCCACAATCTCGAACTGATCCGGACGGGGCGGCTCTGGGAAGCGGTGCGCGCATCGAGTGCGATCCCCGGGCTGTTGCCGCCGTTCTACACGAAGGATGGCGCGATGCTGGTCGATGGATGCCTCATCGACAACGTGCCGCTGACGTCGATGCACCAGCTCAAGAGCGGCCCCAATCTGGTGGTGCATTTCGGCGAGCCGGCGGCGGAGATGTTCGACGTCGACTATACGGCGCTGCCGGGACGGTTTGAACTGATCGCCGCGATGCTGACGCCGTTCCGCAAGAAGCTGCTCCCGACGGCGCCGAGCGCGGTGAACGTGCTGTGGCGAAGCCTGGTCGCGCATCAGCGCTATGACATGCTGCCGGTCGGTCCGTTCGATACGGTGATGCGGCCGCCGCTTCCACTAGGAGTCGAATTAACGGATTTCGACCGCCATACCGAAATTTTCGATGCCTCCTACCTCTGGGCCAAGGAGGCGATTACGGCGCTGGAAGCGGGAGGCAGTTCGGCTATCGCGGCCATCCTCGACGCCGGCGCGCTGGAGCGGCGTCAGGCGACGGCGGTTGCCGTCTCCAATCGCGCGCCCAGCAGCCGCCTGGCCTCGGCCGCCGGCTTCGGCGCGCTGAACAGGTAGCCCTGCATCTGGGTGCAGCCGAGCTGGCGCAGCATCTCGCGCTGCTGCTCGGTCTCGACGCCTTCCGCCGTCGTGGTCATGTTGCGGGCGGCTGCGATATTCACCACCGCCTGCACGATCGCCGCCGAACCGTCGACCTCGATGTCGCTGACGAAGCAGCGGTCGATCTTGATCTTGTCGAACGGAAACCGCTTCAGGTAGCTCAACGAGGAGAAGCCGGTACCGAAATCGTCGAGCGCGATGCGCACGCCGATGGCGCGGAGCTGGTGCAGGATTTCGAGCGCGGTTTCGTCGTCATGGATCAGCACCGCCTCGGTGATCTCGATCTCGAGCCGGTCCGGCGCTAGGCCGGAGGCGGCAAGCGCGCCCGTGATCCGCAGCGCCAGCGTCGGCGATTTCAGCTGAACCGGCGAAACGTTGACGGCGAGCCTGACCCGCGATGGCCAGCCGGCCGCCTCGGCGCAGGCGGTCTGCAAGACCCAGTCGCCGAGTTCGTTGATCAGGCCGGTGTCCTCGGCGACCGGAATGAATTCAGCTGGCGAGACCATGCCGCGTTCGGGATGGCGCCAGCGCAACAGTGCCTCGCAACCCGTCACCTCGCCGCTCGCGAGATCAAGCAGCGGCTGGTAGTAGATTTCAAAGCCGCCATCGGCCAGCGCCTGCCGCAGATCCTGCTCCATGGTAAGCCGGGCCTTGGCACGGGCGTCCATGGCCGGCTCGAAGAAGCGATAGGTGCGCCGTCCTTCGGCCTTTGCGGCGTACATCGCGAGGTCGGCGTGCTTGATCAACTGGTCGATTTCGGTGCCGTCATCAGGCGCGAGCGCGATACCGATGCTGGCGTCGGTCGATAGGTGATGACCGAGACATTGATAAGGCTGACGGATCGCCGCGTAGATGCGGTTCACGAATTCCTCGACATCGGCGCGGCCGTTGACCGCGGTCCGGATGACAGCGAATTCGTCACCGCCGAGGCGGGCAATCAGATCGCCCGGCCGAGTGCAGCCCTTGAGGCTGGTTGCAATCGCCTTCAAGAGCTCATCGCCGACATGGTGTCCAAGCGAGTCGTTGATGCCTTTGAATTCGTCGATGTCGATGTAGAGCAGCGCGAACTGCTGGCCGCCAACGGCGTTGCGCAGTTCGCGCTCGATCTGCTCGCGGAACAGCACCCGGTTCGGCAGGTCGGTCAGCGCGTCGTAATGCGCCAGATGAGCGATCTTCTCGTTGGCGAGCCGGCGCTCGGTGACGTCGTCGACGACGTTGATGATGTAGCGCGCCTGGCCCGTCGAATTGCGGATTCCGAGCCGTTTCGAGGTGATGTAGCGCGGACCCATCCCCTGGGTTTCCCAGACGTGCTCGTCCTTGAACAGCCCGTCGGGCAACAGCAATGTTTTCTCTTCATCGGCCGCGATCAGCTCGGCCGCGGCTTCCGGAAAGAGATCGTGGGCCGTCTTGCCGATGATCAGGTCCCGCGAAATGCCGAACTGGGCTTCCGCCACGCGGTTGACCAGCAGATAGCGGCGATCGTGCACGTCCTTCACGGTGATCTGCGACGGGATATGATCGATGATCTGGCTCAGGAAGGCGTAGTTGCGGTCGCGTTCCTGCTCGAGATTGCGCCGTTCGGTGATGTCTTCCATCGTGGCGACCCAGCCGCCGTCCGCTAGCGGCTTGCTTACCGCCATGAAGGCGCGCCCGTCCGGACCTTGCATGACGCTGTGATCGACCCGGCCGCACGCGATGTTTCGAATGACGGCGGTACAGAATTTGTCGACGTCGCCGGCGAAGGATCCGGTTTCCTTGCGGTGCTGCATCAGGTCGCGGAAGTGACAGCCCGGCTTCACAATCTCGGTCGAGAGATTGTACATGTCGATGTAGCGGCGGTTGAAGGTGACGACTCGGGCCGAGGCGTCGAATGTCACTAGCCCCTGGATCATGTTGTTGAGCGCGGTGTCTAGCCGGCCGCGTTCCGCTTCCAGCCGTTGCTGCGCATCGCGGTTTTGCCGGGTGATCTGCCGAATGATCAGGAACAGGATCAAGGCGATCACTGCGGCAGAGAGCGTTGCCGCCAGCACCAGGAATCTGGTTTGTTCGCGCCAGTCGGAGAGGGCGGCGGCAACCGTGTTGGTGGCGACCACGATGCCGGAGTAATGGCCGAGCGGGGCTGCAGATCCCAGCCTGTCGGTCTGGTCGATCGGGCTTTGTACGCGTAGCGTTTGCGGGCCGCCCTTGTCCCGGACCTGCTGCAGCAGCGGGGCCTTGGCGAAATTCTCGCCGATCAGTTCGTCGACTTTCGGATAGCGCGCCAACAGGGTGCCGTCGGAATGAAACATCGAGATGGCGGCGCCGGTCCCGAGTGTGACCGAAGCAAAGAATTTTTCGTAATTGATCGGGTTGATGCGCCGCGTCATCACGCCGAGGAAGACACCGTCTTCGCCTCGCAGGCGATGGGCGATGATCGAATTCAGTTTGCCGTTGCGATAGCTGCGAACCGACTCAGTCTGAATGGACGGCGACCGCGGATCGAACTTGAAGCTCTTGAAATAGGCCCGCTCGGAGATGTTGAGGGCTGGCGCCGGCAGCGACCGCGACCAGTTGATCATGTCGCCGTTGGAATCGAAGATGGAGATGTCGCCGAGATAGGACAGTACGCCCGCCTTGGACCTCAGGATCTCATGTGCTTCGGAGCTCGCGGCATGCTGCCGGAATTCCTTGTCCGAGGCGATGCCGGAGACTTGCAGCCGGGAGATCACGTCGTCAGCGAGCGTGTCGGAATCCTCGAACTGCTGGTCGAAGTGTCGGGTGAGCAGGAGGACCGTGTTCTCCAGCTCGCGTTCGCTGTTGACAAGCGCGCGCTCGCGAAATTGGCCGGCCATCATGATGGTGCCGGCGAAAATCGCCGCGACCAGCAAGCCACCGCAAAACGTGAGCCACAACACCGGGCCCCGGATCGTCGCGGCAAGGTGCCGGCCGGTGGCTTCGGTTCGGGCCTTCATGATTTGCAGGTGGTGAAACAGACCGCGCATTTTCCCTTCTCCCGGAAGATGCATACGATGCGCAGATGTCAGAAGCCGTTAGGAAATCCGGTTACTCAAGACTTAACGCCTAGTTCGGAGGCAGTCCGCGTCGGCTTTTGCGCAGGGCTGGGGCTCGTTGATGCAAAGCGGTATTGCGTTGCTTCTGCTGCCTCGCGGTCTAAGCTTGCCGTGCTCAATGCGGCGCGAAGTCCGCAATTCGAAGGGAGAAGAACCAATGAAGAACTTGCTCGCCGGTGTGCTGGCGGTCGCCATCGTAGTGCCCGCCGCAAGCCGCGCCGAAGATATCGCCCGCTTCGCGCCGCTGAAGGCCGAGGAACTGACGCCGCCGCAAAAAGCCTGGGCCGACATGATCGCGGCGCCGCCGCGCAATGCGAAGTTCGGCAATCCGCCCTATCGCGCCTATATCCGCAGTCCCGATCTGGCGCCCCGCCTGTCGGCGCTCTCGGAGTATCTGCGTTGGAACACCTCGCTCTCGCCGCGGCTAAGCGAATTGGCGATCCTGATCACGGCGCGGGAATGGACCGCTCAGTACGAGTGGTTCGCGCATTATCCGCTCGCGCTCAAGGGCGGACTCGACCCCAAGGTGGCGGACGCGATCGCGGCCGGCAAGCGCCCCGACAGCATGAAGGACGATGAGGCTGCGCTGTACGATCTGGCGACCGCGCTCTACCGCGACAGGAAAGTCTCCGATCCCGTCTACAAGGCTGCGCTGGAAAAATTCGGCGAGCGCGGCATCATGGATATCATCGGCATCATTGGCTATTACGACCTGGTCTCGATGACGCTGATCACCATGCAGGCCGAAGCGCCGAACGATAGCGTGAAGCCGTTACCGGCGCTGAGCAAGTAGCCGCTCAGCGGCGATAGCCGCCGCCGCGCGAGTAGGCAGCGCGGGTCTCTGGTGCGGGGCGGCTGACGTTGCCGGCGCGCGCCTCGCTGGCGTGCGGCGTCGCCAGCTTGAGTTCTTCCAGGAAGAATGGCTTCGAGAAATAGTAGCCCTGGGCGTAGCGGATCTTGGTCGCGGCCTGCAGATAGGCCAGTTCCTCGAAGCTTTCGACCCCTTCGGCGATCACGGTCATGCCGAGCGCTTCGCTCAGGGACTCGATCGCCCGCAGGATGCCCTGGCTGCGCGGACGCTTATGGATGTCGGTGATGAAGGAGCGGTCGATCTTGATCTCATCGGCGGTAATGTCGGCCAGCGCCGATAACGACGAATAGCCGATGCCGAAATCGTCGATCGAGATCTTGACGCCGAGCTTGCGGAAGATCGGCAGGATCTCGTCCTGGAAATGCGTCTTGGTGACGAAAGCGTCCTCCGTCACCTCGATCATGAAGCGCTGCGGAAATCCCGTGGCCTCGATCGCCGCTGCGAACGGCTGCATGAATTCGGGATTGCCGGCCTGCGTGGCCGCGACGTTCATGCTGATTGTGGTGTCGTGGCCGAAGGTCTCGTTGATCAGGTCGATCGACTTGACGATCTCCGCCAGCACCAGATGGGTCAGTTCGTCGATCAGGCCAAGCTCGGTGGCGAGGTTGATGAAGGTGCTGGGAGCCTGAATAACGCCTTCGTCGTCGCGCAGGCGCACCAGCGCCTCGACGCCCGTGATCTCCTTGGTCCGGATATCGACCTTGGGCTGGAAGGCGCAGCAAAAGCGCTTTTCCAGGATAGCCAGCCGCAGCGATTGCTCGATCTTCATCCGCGCCAGCGCCTCGCGCTCCATGCTGGCATCGAAGAACGCCGCGGCGCCCTTGCTGGTGTTTTTGACGCGGTACATCGCGATGTCGGCGTTCTGGCGCAGCACCTCATAGCTGCGGCCGTGCTCGGGATAGAGGCTGACGCCGATCGATGTCGAGGCGAATATCTCGGATTGATCGATGAAGAACGGCGCTTTCAGCCGCTGCAGGATGAAATGGATGTACTCTTCGACCTCGGCGTCGCTCTCGATCGGGTTGAGCAGCAGCACGAACTCGTCGCCGCTGATCCGCGACAGGATGTCGGTATCGCGCAAGTCCAGCCCGAGCCGCTTGGCCATCTCGACCAGCAGCGCGTCGCCGACGGGGTGTCCGTAATAGTCGTTGATGTGCTTGAAATTGTCGATGTCGAGAAACGCCAGCGCGAAACGGCCCTGTCCGGTGTCGTATTTCAGCAGGCTGTTGACGCGATGCTCGATCACGCGGCGCGTCGGCAGGCCGGTCAGCTCGTCGTAATAGGCGGAGCGGAACAGATGGTCTTCGAACGCCTTCTGTTCGGAAATATCCGTCGAGCTCGAGATCAGCAGGTTGCGGCCACCGACCTGAACGGGCCGATGCGACGTGAGAAACACCTTCTTAGCCGAACTGCCGGCAATGGCTTCTTCAACCACGGCGGGGCGGCCGGTGCGGAGCAATTCGAGACAGGTTTCGCGGCGATCGCTCAGTTGCGAGGCTGACGGCGCTGCGGCGGCCGCCGCCAGCAGAGCGGTTGCGGCATCGTTCATCAGCACGAACTCGCCGTGCTCGTCCTGAACCGTCACGCCGGCCGGAAGCAATTTGAGGACATCCCGCAGGATGCTCAGCTCGGAATCAAATATGCTTTCATCGCCGGCCTGCGTCGCCGCCTGAAAATCGTGTTTGTTAAGACTATGCATGCCCCAGAGCTTGGCAAAGTCCCTTGTAGTATTGGTTAAGTGGAACTGCGAAAAACCGGGACAACCGTATAAGTCGGCCGTTTCCAACGGCGTTGGGCTTGATCGTCATTAACAGAGTGTCAACGCCGATCGCGAGCGGCGTGTGCGAGGCGAATGCCGGTTGGACCGCGCTCGAGATCCCGCGTCGAGGCCTCGCTGGAAAGCGCTTCAGGCGGCAGGAATCCGGCATTGCATCGTGCAATGCGCGCCGGTCTTCAGGTAGCGGATATCGGTCTTGCCGTCGAATGCACGCAACGCCGATTGCAAGAGCTTGGTGCCGAAGCCCGAGGGGCCGACCTTTTCGATCACGGGACCTTCGGTCTCGTCCCAGGTGAGGTTGAGGCGATCATCCGACACCGACCACGACACCTGCAACAGCCCGCGCGCCGAAGAAAACGCGCCGTACTTGCCCGCATTGGTGGCCAGTTCGTGAAAGACCAGCGCCAGGCTGACTGCCAGCTTTGCCGGCAGGAATAGCGGATCGCCGTTCAAATTGAACCGCACATGGCCGTACGGCCCAAGTTCGGAATGCAGCATGTCCTTGATGTCGCAGCCGTTGCCGTCCAGCCGCGCGATCAGATCGTCGGTCGCTGACAATGCGCGGAGGCGGCGATCGATGCTGTCCCAGATCTGAGGCTGGTCCTGCAGTACCTGATGCAGCACGGCGTGGATGGTCGACGTCTTGTTCTTGAGCCGGTGCTGCAGCTCCTCGATCAGCAGCTTGCGATATTCCTCTTCCTCGATCAGGCGCTGTGAATCTTCCCGCTGCTGCGTCACGATCCTGCGGTAGTGCTCGACGCCCCAGATGGCGAAGCCGCTGACCGCCCAGAACATCAGCAGCAGCGCAAACCGGGCTGTATCGGCGACCGCGCTGCCGAAATTAATGGCGAGGCCGAGCACGCCTCCCGCGACTGCCGTTGCGATCCCGATCCGCGCGCCGCCGACGGCCGCAGCCAGGAACACGGCCGGAAAATAGGGCGTGAAGAATACGTCAGGACGGATCTGGGCGATGCCCCACCGGGCGATTGTCGACAAAACGAGGCAGCCGGCCGCGAAGGCCGTGCTGAACAGCAGCGAGGGTTGGGAAATTCCCTGCCAACTACGCCGGAATTCGTCGATCAATTTCTTCATCGGAGTTGTCACTTCACGTGATCAGCGAATCCAAAATATGGCCGAGCATACCGAAAATGGGGGATTTCGGGGCAACCGATGACAACAGGGCTGGTCCCCTGTCGGGATGTCATAGTGGAACCGGCCGCTTGCCTTGTCGGCGAGGGGCGGGAATATTGCGTCGACAGATTTCGACGGGGGAATGACATGGGACGGCTGGATGGCAAGGTAGCGGTAATAACCGGTGCGACGAGCGGCATCGGATTGCGCACCGCGGAGATATTTGTCGCCGAAGGCGCGAAGATCGTCATCGCCGGGCGGCGCGCGCCAGAGGGCGAGGCGCTGGCGACAAGGCTTGGCGCCAACTGCATCTTCCGCCAGACCGACGTCACGGTGGAAGCGCAGATGAAGGCGCTGATCGCCCTTTCGGTAGAAAAATTCGGCCGCATCGATTGCCTGTTCAACAATGCCGGCGGTCCCGCGCAGACCGGCGGCATCGAAGGCCTCGAGGTTGAGCGCTTCGACGCCGCGATGGCGACGCTGGTGCGCAGCGTGATGCTCGGCATGAAACATGCCGCCCCTTATATGCGTAAGCAGGGCTCCGGCAGCATCATCAACAACGGCAGCATCGCCGGCCGGCTGGCCGGCTTTTCATCATCGGTGGTCTATGGCGCGGCGAAAGCCGCCGTCATCCATCTCACCAAATGCGTGGCAATGGAGTTGGGCGAAGCCAACATCCGCGTCAACTCGATTTCTCCCGGTGCGATCGCGACCGGCATCTTCGGCAAGGCGCTCGGCCTGCCGGTGGAGGCGGCGGAAAAGACGTCCGCCGTGATGCGTGAGGCCTTCAAGTCGGCCCAGCCGATACCCCGCGCCGGTCTGCCTGAAGACATCGCGCGTGCCGCGGTATTTCTGGCAAGCGACGAATCCTCCTTCGTCAACGGCCATGATCTGGTGGTCGACGGCGCCATGACTGGCGGCCGCAACTGGAGCCAGCAGCAGCAGGGCTATGTCACAATGAAGCAGGCGTTCGATCAGGGCGCGGGATAGACAGCCAGATACCGCAAAAAAGGAGAGACGCAAATGTCTGCAACATTCGGCCTGTCACCGATATCGCAGGGCCGTCCACTCTATCTTGCCATTTTAGCCGGCCTCGCCTGCGCTTTCGTTATCGGCAAGGCGCTGCCGTCCACCTTCGATGCCGTCTCTGCGGTCATCGAGCCGCTGTGCGCCAACAGCGTGAACGGCTCGCAGGACGTCGTCGAGCCGATCAGTTCGCATGCGTTGCCGAACGTGCCGGGCAAGCGCGTGACGATCGTGCGGGTGTTCTATGGCCCGGGCGGGTTCACACCCGCGCACCGGCATGCCGGTTCGGTCACCGCCTATATCACCAAGGGCGAGATCCGCTCGCAACTGGCGGGCGGTCCGGTCGAGACGTTCGGCGTCGGCCAGTCGTTCTTCGAGCCGCCCGGCGCAACGCATCTGGTCTCGGCCAATGCCAGCATGACCGAACCCGCCGAATTGATCGCGGTGTTCGTGGCCGACGAGGGCGCGCAGCTCACCACGCTTGTGAAGTGAAGGTCTCAGACCTTACTCATGCGCTTCAAACCGGCTTCAACACCACGCGCAGGCCGTCCCGCGGCTTCGGGATCGGCCACATCTGCCAGTCCGGCTTGTAGCCTGGCTCCAGCGACACTTCGAGGTTTTGCAGGAAATGCCGCGCAAAACATTTCGCCTGCATGTAGGCGAAGTGCAGGCCGAGGCACATATGCGCGCCGCCGCCATACGGCACCCAGGCGAAGCGATGCCGGTTGCGCTGCGCCTCGTCGGTGAAGCGCATCGGATCGAATTTCTCCGGCTCGGGCCAGATGTCGGGCATGTGGTGGGTGAACAGTGGATTGACACCGATCATGGTGCCGGCCGGGACCGCGTAGCCCTTGAAGGTGAAGTCCTTGATGGAGCGGCGCGGCATCGAGGGCACCGGCGGCTTCAGCCGCAGCGCTTCCTTGAAGGCCATTTCGGTCAGCCGCATGGCTTCGAGATTGTCGAAGTTCATCGGCGCGTCGGCTGCAAGCCCGAGGCTCTTGACTTCGTCACGCAGCTTCTGCTGCCACTCCGGGTGGGCGGCCAGTTCGCCGACAAACGAGGTCAGCGACGAAGTCAGCGTGTCATGCGCCGCCATCATCAGGAAGCTCATGTGATCGACAATGTCCTGCGTCGTGAGCAGTGCGCCGTCCTCGTGGGTTGCCTGGCACAGTTGCGAGAACAGATCGTCGCCGCCACCTTTCGCGCGGCGGATCGGAATCTGCTCGGAGAAATAGGCGACGATACGCTCGCGGCCTCTGACGCCGCGCGCCATTGGCGTGAAGGGCAGCGGCTTTCGGATCACGGCGACGGAAGCCGCCACCATGTCGACAAAGGCGCGCGTGATCTCGTCGACTTCGGGGCCGATGCCGGCGCCGAGAAAGGACGTCGCCGCGAGGTCGAGCGTGAGTTGCTTCATCGCGGGATAGAACAGCATCGGTCCGGGCTGTGCCTTCCATTGCGCAACCCGCGCCGCGATACCGGTGTCCAGGTCGGCCAGATAGGATTTCATCGGCCCGGACTTGAACGCTACCGACAGCGCGCGGCGGTGCAGGCGGTGCTCCTCGAAATCGAGCAGCATCAGCCCGCGCGGAAACAGCAGCCCGAGAATCCGTCCCCAGCCGAGCGTCGACGAGAACTGCTTGGCCTGGTCGAACAGCACGAGCTCGTTGGCCTCGGGCCCGAGCAGGACGAGGCTGGTCTCGCCGAAAAGGTGGCTGCGATAGACAAGACCGTATTTTTTCGATTGCCGTTCGACCTGCCCCTTCGGATCGGCGAGCACCTCAAACGTCTTGCCGATCAACGGCCAGCCCTCGTCGCCCGGAATATGCGTCATCGAATTGCGGCGCGGCTTGGTGAAGCTGTAGACGGGAGATGCAACGCTCTGCATCGACATGGCAATCGCTCCGGTTCAAATCTCGGATTCGCAAGCTATTATCTATCGTATCGGCGGCTTTGTCGTGGCCCGAATATCGCGGCGCGATTGAGCCCTACCTTGGTGAATAAACCGTTGTTTCGCCGTAGCATTTGGCACGAAAGTGCGACGGGTGCCCGAGGCGGTTCAATTGTAACCACCGCGCCCAAAGGCGTGCTATCGTCTGCCAAAATCAGCCGTACCAGGGGGAAGTCATGTCGAAACTGTTACGCGTTCTTGCAGTCGCCTTTGTTGCGCTGGGCGGGATCTCCCTGGCGCAGGCCCAGACCAAGCCTGCCGTCACGACGCTGGGGCCGGATTTTCCCAAGACCGAACTCTTCATCGGCAACAGCTTCTTCTATTACAACAACAGCATGCACAGCCACGTGCTGGCGATGCAGCGGGCGGCAGATCCCGCCAACAAGCAGGCCTATCGCAGTACTTCGGTCACGATCAGCGGCTCCGGCCTCGATTGGCATGACGTCGAGAGCTATTTCCGGCCCAAGGCGATCGGCTCTTATTCGTTCGACGACCAGAACAACGTCGTGTTCAACAAGCTCGAAAAATTGTTCGACGTCGCCATCATGATGGATTGCAGCCAGTGTCCGATCCATCCCACCCTGAAGTCGGTATTCACCGAATATGCGAAGAAGGACAGCGACATCGTGCGCGCCAAAGGCACACAGCCGGTGTTCTTCATGTCCTGGGCCTACGCCGACAAGCCGGAAATGACGGCGCAGCTTGCCGAGGCCTATACGATCGCGGGCAATGACAACAATGCGCTGGTGATTCCGGCAGGGCTGGCCTTTGCGAAAGCCGTCAGCAAGCAGCCCGAACTCAACCTATACGCCATCGACAAACGCCACCCGAGCGCGGCCGGCACCTATCTCGCCTCCTGCGTGGTATTTGCGGCGCTGACCGGGCGCTCGCCAGTCGGCAACACCTATCTCGCCAATATCGACGCGCCGACCGCGGCATTCCTGCAGAACGTGGCGTGGGAAACCGTGCAGGAATATTACGGGAAGTAGGCGTCTCTTACGGTGCAGCAATAGTCACGGCTGCGAACTCCGTCATTGCGAGGAGCTCGCGACAAAATTGCGAAAGCAATTTTGCGCTGAAGCGACGAAGCAATCCATCTATCCCTGCGTTGAGATGTGGATTGCTTCGCTTCGCTCGCAATGACGCGTAGAGACTGCCGCGTTAATGAACGACTCTACGCTTTGCGCTTTGCCGCTTCCTTCTGCAGGTCGGGCGCGTTGATGGTCGGGATCGCCACGCGGCCCGGGCCGGTATGGGCGAGCGCGGCGGCCGCCTTTTCGTTCTCCATGATCTTCGCCATCACGGCCTGGCCCGCGCGCTCGAACACCGCACGGTTCTCGATCAGGAATTTCTGCGACTCGCGCAGCTTGGCAACATACCCGTTGATTTCGGGGATCACGTAGCGCGCGACCATGTCCCAGCTTCGGCGGGTGTTTTCCGGGTTGGCCCAGTCGTGCACGAATCCGACGATGGTGCCGACGCCGCCAGAGACATGCAGCAGGTTCTTGATGGTTTTGACCAGATCGTCAGGCGTGCCGATCGTCGATGCAGCGTTCTCGCCGCCTGCGGTCTTCTCGACCGCATCCTCCGGCGAGGTGAACGGCTCCAGCCCCGGCCGCTGCAGGGTGCGGACGTTATACTCGTTGTGCCAGCGCATCAGGCCGGGGCCGGCCTCGCGCTGTGCCTGTTCGCGGGTCTCGGCGATGTGCCAGCTCAGCAGCACGCGCCAGTCGGAACGGCTTACGGTGGTGCCGGCCTTCTTCGCGGCATCCTCGGCAAAGCCCCATTGCGTTCCCAGCGCCATCAGGCCCTGCGTCGACATCGAGCCGAGCGAGATGATGCCGATGCCGTATTTGCCGGCGAGCGTCATGCCCGAGGGCGAGATCTGCGACGCCACCACGAACGGCATATCTTCCTGCAGCGGCAATAGCTGCAGCGCGGCGTCCTGCATGGTGAACCAGTCGCTCTTGGCGGTAACCCGCTCGCCCTTGAACAGGCGGCGGATGATCGCGATTGCCTCGTCCTGACGGTCGCGCTGCGTCATCGGGTCGATGCCGAGCGTGTGCGCGTCGGAGGCCAGCGCGCCCGGGCCGGAGCCGAAGATCGCGCGGCCGCCGGTCATCCAGTCGAGTTGCACCATGCGTTGGGCAACATTGTAGGGGTGGTGATAGGGCAGCGAGACCACGCCGGTGCCGAGCTTGATGCGCTTGGTGCGTTCGCCGGCGGCCGCCAGGAACATTTCCGGCGAGGCAATCATTTCCCAGCCCGAGGAATGATGCTCGCCGCACCAGAATTCGTCGAAGCCGAGCGTGTCGATCTGCTCGACGAAATCGAGGTCGCGGCGGAACTGCAGCAACGGATTTTCGCCGATCGGATGATGCGGGGCGAGAAAGGCTCCGAATTTCAGGCGCGACATGGGTGGTTCTCTCCGGAATTATTGTTCTTTGGGCTCGTTCCAGTCACAGGGTACGGGGAGGGCAGGGGCAAGGCAATGCTCGGAGCCGGGACGCCAGCGCATGGTTGTTGCGCAAAGTCAGGCACGTGCCGCGGCCCGGAATTATCGGGCTGCGTCCATCATGCGCGGTTTCGCAGGGATCCGAACGAAATACCACCAGGAGCGTCGCTTCGCTGACTGGCGGAACAAGCGTGCAGCCCGGCATCACGGCTGCACGCCGCGTGGTCGAGAGTTACTCCTCCGCCGTCACGGCGCGGCATCCAATGGGAGATCGATTACCTCCAGAGTAATCGCAGACGCGATCGAAGCCTGAGATCATCCGGCGCAACGTCCACCGGACAGGGCCTGCTCTCATGCACCAGATCGTCTCGCATCCTGTCGATACGTCGCGCCGCTGGTGGGTGCTTGCGACCGTCGTCGCGGCCCAATTCATGTTCGGGGTTGATGCCTTCATCGTCAACGTCGCGATCCCGACCATTGCGGCCGAGTTGCGCGCAAGCTCCGCGCAGATCGAGGCTGTCATCGCGATCTACCTGATTGCCTATGCCACGCTGGTCATCACTGGCGGACGGCTTGGCGATATCTACGGCACGCGTAACGTGTTCATCGCGGGCGTGGCAGGCTTCACTGCCACCTCGCTGTGGTGCGGACTGGCGCAATCCGGCCCCGAATTGATCGCGGCACGGTTGGCGCAGGGCGCGACCGCGGCGTTGATGGTGCCGCAGGTGCTTGCCACCATTCACCTGCTGTTTGCCGACGCCTCTCGCGCCCGCGCGTTCGGCATTTACGGCATCGTGCTCGGACTGGCGGGTGCCGCCGGCTTCGTGCTCGGCGGCATCTTGGTGACATCAGATCTGGCTGGGCTCGGCTGGCGCACGGTGTTCTTCGTCAACGTGCCCGTTGGCGCGGTCATCATGGCTGCAGCTTTCAGGATCATGCCGAAATTTCAGCGCCGCCCCGGCACACGGTTGGATATTCCGGGCGCCATCGCGCTGTTTCTCGGCCTGCTATGCCTGATCGGCCCGCTACTGTTCGGCCATGATGTGCACTGGTCGCCCGCGGTCTGGCTGGTGATGGCGGCGGGCACCGTCATCATCGCCGTCTTCCTGCGGCTGGAGCGCGCGGTCGCCCGAAGCGGCGGCATGCCGCTGATCGACCTTGCGCTGCTCGCGGACAGGGCGTTCATGCGCGGGCTTGCCGCCGTGTTCTTTTTCTTCTTCGCCAATTTGTCATTTTATCTGGTCATGACGATCTACATGCAGAAGGGGCTGCATATTCCACCGTTGCAGGCCGGGCTGGTCTTCCTGCCTCTGGCGCTGACCTTCGTGATCGCCTCGCGGCATAGTGGAACGCGTGCGAAGCATCGCGGTACGCTGGTGCTGATCGAGGGCAGCGCGGTTCAGATTGCGGGTCTTGCAGCGTTGGTAGTGGCGATCGAATGGATCGATACGCCGTCTGCGATAATGCTGGCGCTGGTGCTGATGATCTTCGGTTACGGCCAAGGGCTGGTCATGGCGCCGTTGTCGAGCGCGGTGCTCTCGACCGTGAAGCCGGCCAGCGCCGGCGCGGGCTCCGGCATGTATGGCACCACGGCGCAAATCGCCAATGCGGCCGGTGTGGCCGCGATCGGCGCGGTGTTCTTTGCCATCGAATCAGCCGGGTCTGTTCGGCTGGCGTTGCTCTCGGCTGCCGCGCTGTTTGCGTTGTCGATTATTACCTGTGCCGCATTCCTGACATGGATGCGTCGGGTCACGGGATGACAAATTAACGTCACCTGCCAAAATTTGATTGTGGGGAATGACAGTGCACGGTCTTTTTATTTTGCACTGCAGCAACTATCTGTTCAGGATAGCGTTAAGAACAATCGCCCCAGGAGTCATTGTTGTCGCTCGCGAAGAACGTCGAATTCCTGCGCCATTTTCCCAAGCTGAATGGGTTCAATGGCCTGGGAATCTATGGCCGAAGCGCATCGGCGGGCGCGGGCAGCCCGCTCGTCGAAATCGACGGATTCGGCACCAATCCCGGCGCGCTCAAGATGTTCGCCTATGTGCCGGAGCAATTGCCGCGCGCATCTGCGCTCGTCGTGGTGCTTCACGGCTGCGGCCAGACCGCACCGGGTTATGATTTCGGCACCGGCTGGTCGACGCTCGCCAACCGCTACGGCTTTGCGTTGCTGATGCCCGAACAGCAGGCCGCGAATAACGCCAACACCTGTTTCAACTGGTTCAATCCGGGCGATGTCGCGCGCGGCCGTGGCGAGGCTGCTTCGATCCGCCAAATGGTGGCGCGGATGGTCGCCGATCACAAAATTGATTCCCGCCGCATCTACATCACCGGCCTTTCCGCCGGCGGTGCGATGACGTCGGTGATGCTGGCGACTTACCCTGACGTGTTCGCAGGCGGCGCGATCATCGCCGGTCTGCCCTTTGGCATCGCCAGCAATGTCCGGGAAGCGCTCGGCGGCATGATGCAGTCGACGTCGCGCCCCGCCGGTAAACTGGGCGATCTCGTTCGCAAGGCATCGAAACACAAGGGTCCGTGGCCGAAAGTGTCAGTGTGGCACGGTACCGCCGATCGCACCGTGAACCCCGGCAACGCCAACGAGATCGTCAAGCAATGGCTCGACGTCCACGGCCTGCCTGCCGCGCCGATGTCGGCCGTCGACGTTGACGGTCATCCGCGCGAAGTGTGGTGGAACACCGACGGCGAAACCGTCGTCGAATCCTACACCATTTCAGACATGGCCCATGGCACGCCGCTGGGGCTTGCCGGCAACGACGAACCCTACGGAGCGGAGGGTGCGTTTCTGATCGAGGCGGGAATTTCTTCGTCCTATCACATCGCGAACTTTTTCGGTCTCACCGATCGCGTCAATCCGGCTGTTGAAACGGCCAAGCCGGCGCCGGCGTCCGAAGTCGTTCGATCCGCTGCCACGGAATCCCTGCAGTCGATCGATCTCGCCGCCAAGCTCTGGTCGCGAGCCCACAAGCCCGTTCGCCAGCACAAGCCGGCGCCGCGCGCGCCGAAGCGGGGCATTGACGTCGGCGCCGTCATCACCCGCGCGCTGACGGCGGCGGGATTGATGAAATAGCCGTTGCGAGGGGCGCTCACGCCGACACGGATTCGGCGGCCCGTTCGATCGGCATGATCGGGACTTCGTCGCCCGCCACTCGCCGGCATTCCCGACATGACGCGTGAAGACACCCCCTCATGCGCGTGCTCTACTGAAGCAACACCGCTGAGGAGTTGACGATTGACCAGAACCAATTTCTCTTCGGGTTACCCCTTCGAGGACACATACGGCTATGCTCGTGCCGTCCGTGTCGGGCATCAGGTGTTCGTTTCCGGAACGACGGCGCGCGGTCACTACCTTGATGGCGATGCCTACACGCAGATGATAGCCGCAATCGCCACCGTCGCGGCGGCGCTTGGAGAGGCCGGCGCGGAGCTACGCCACGTCGTACGAACGGTTGTCTATGTTGTCGATATGGCGGACGTGCATCAAATCGCGCGCGCGCATCAAGAGACATTCGGTGCATCGCGTCCAGCAAGCACGCTTGTACAGGTTGCTGCTCTCACACCCGCTTCGGCTCGCGCCGAAATCGAGGTGACGGCTGTCATTCACGACTGATTAGACATGCGCCGCGCGCCTGACCGCACTAACGAAGTGGTGCGACAGACCGGGCCGCAGCGTGCCGGCGCTCCGGATAGCTTGCGGTAAATTTGAAGGCGCCTGCCAATGCCAGCACGGTTGCGATAATGCCGAAGCGCGGTGGCAGGTCGGGCATGGTGATCAAAACCAGGTCGGCGGCCACCGTGATCGCGAAAGCCAGCGCCCAAACCGCTGTAATCACGTAGTTGGCGCGGATAAACTCCCCGGACGCCTGTACGTCGGAGGGCACGCGCTCCCGCGCGTATTGCAGCGTGAAGGGTTGCCGGATCGCGATCGAGATCAGGACGATCAGCAGCAAGCCGGAATCGACGACCAGACGAACGCCCATCAGCGACCAAGCGGGATCGGCGAGCAGTGCGTAGCATCCGAGCACACCGAAAAGAGCCGCTGTTCCGATCTCCAGCACTTTCGCCCTGCGCCCCTGGCTCCAGTCGCGGACCAGCAGCGCGGCCGATACCGCAAAGCCGGCGAACATTCCTTCCGCGGGGCCGACCAGCCGGTCGATCGCGGCGAACGCAATAAACGGTGCAAATGCCAGCAGCATGTTTCCGTCCGATCTGCCCCGTGCATCCCGATCCAGGCGCTCCGGGAACGAATATTTCCAGTGGAAATATCCAATAGGCGCATCAGCCGGGCTGGTCAAGCAAAATATTTCCAGTGTAAATATCGGGATGCGGAAACCGACGAAACGCACCAAGCCCGAACCCAAGCCTTATCATCACGGCGATCTCAAATCGGCCGTGCTGACGGCCGCCGAGAAAATCCTGGAGACGGAAGGGGTTGATGCCCTGACGTTGCGGGCGGTGTCGCGGATGGTCGGGGTCTCCCACACCGCGCCGAAGAATCATTTTGGTGATCTCGAAGGACTGCTAAGTGAACTCGCCGCGGTCGGCTATCGTCGCTTTGGCGCCGCGTTGTCAGGGGCGATCGAGCGTGCAAGCGATGGTCCGCGCCAGCAATTGAAAGCCATGGGGCTGGCCTATGTCGCCTTTGCGCGCAAGTATCCCGGCTTGTTTATGTTGATGTATCGCAGCGATCGCCTGGATATGAACTCGCCCAGCCTTCGCGGCGCCATTGAAGACACCAGGCAGTCGCTGAAGAATGCGACGGCGTCCATCGCGCCGGCATCACCGCTGCCGCCGTTGCAACTCGCGGCCCGTGCCACGGCATCGTGGGCCCTGGTGCATGGGTTCGCGATGTTGCTGCTGGATGGCCGGCTGCGGCACACGCTGGCGTCGCTCCCCGGCCAACCGGACGCGAACACATTGCTCGAGGCCGTGCTCGATGTGACGCGCGTCAACGATTGAGCGCGCTTACATCTCGCCGGTGAGGAACGGATTGGTCATCCGCTCCTGCCCGATGCTGGAGCCTGCGCCATGACCACAGATGAAGCCGACATCGTCGCCGAGCGGCAGCAGCTTTTCCTTGATCGAGTCGATCAGCGTAGCGTGGCTGCCACCGGGCAGATCCGTGCGCCCGACCGAGCCGTTGAACAGGACGTCGCCAACATGGGCGAAGCGCAATTCCTTGTTGTAGAACACGACGCTGCCTGGTGAATGGCCGGGGCAATGCAGGATGTCGAAGGTGAGTTCGCCGATCGAAACCTGATCACCTTCGTCGAGCCAGCGGTCGGGGCCGAAATTGCGTACGTCGGTCATGCCGAAGCGCGCACCGCTCGAAACGACATTGTCGAGCAGCGATTTGTCGGCGATGTGCGGGCCTTCGATCTTGACCTGCAACTGGTCGCGCAACTCGGCGGCGCCGCCGACATGATCGATATGGCCGTGCGTCAGCCAGATCTTCTCGACCGTAACGCCGGTCTGCTTGATCGCTTCCAGGATCTTGGGAACGTCCCCGCCGGGGTCGATCACCACGGCCTTCTTGGAAGGCTCGTGCCAGATGATGGTGCAGTTCTGCTCGAACGGCGTCACCGGCACGATCATCGCGCCGGCCTTCGCCTGATTCTCGGCCTGTGTCTCGGTTTTGTCATCCATGGCAGGCACCATATTCTACCTTGAAGAGGGGTCAACACGGCCCGGGAACCGGTATGTGGTCCGTTTCAGTCCGTGATAGGGTTTGCATATCAGGATATCTAGGGGCGAACGCCGGAAATCGCATCGGTCAGATCGCGATTTCGACCGGGATGCGCAGTCGATGAATCAGGCCTCCAAATCGCCGCTCGGCGGGACCCGAACGACGGCCCGGGCGTTTTTTGTCAGCGATCGGCTTAATACGTCCGGCTTGGAGCGCGGCGACGTGCTGGCGACCATGCCGCTGGCGTTTCGTGTCAACGAAAGCGGCGTCGCGGTTCTGTTCCGTTATGGCGTGGTCATCCTGATCGGACTGAATGCGCTGGAAGAGGAGGAGTTCCTTCGCGGCCTGGACCATCGCATGACGGGCAAGTTTGCGCGGCGCGACGAGGAAATCGCAATCATCGAACTGGCCCCGGAAAAGGAGGACCAGATTCCCCCCGGCGGACCGATCTGCCTGCAAAGCCTTTCGCCTGATCGGCTCATCCTGATCAGCGAGGCGCTGGCGAAAAGCGTCGTTCTGGCCCGGCACGAACGCGAGGTTGCCAGCGTCTTTGACACGACCGAACCGGTCGCACGCGAACTGGCGCAAAGCGGGCGCATGCGCGGCAGCCGTCGTTCGATCCTGAAAAATATCGGCAATGCGCTTCTGGTCCGGCATAGGGTATCGGGGCCGGTTGAAGTGCAAGAGAAGCCCGACGTGCTCTGGGACAAGCCGCATCTGGAGCGGCTGTATGCGCGGCTGGAGGACGAGTACGAACTCAAGGAGCGCGCGGAGTCGCTGAACCGCAAGCTCGCCGTGGTCGCCGAGAGCGCACAGGTGCTGACCGATATCATCGACACGCGCCGCTCGCTGCGGCTCGAAGTGATCATCGTGCTGCTGATCCTGTTCGAGGTGATTATCACGATCTATCAGCTCGCCATCGGCCGGCACATCTGAGAGGGCCGCCATTGGCATGGAACTGCGGCGCGGACGGTCATTGAACCTGCTGCAGGTTACGGCGTTGCCCCGCTCCAACATTCAAAGGCGATCCCCCATATGGACCAGGGCGACAAGGACTGGTGGCGGCATGGTATTTTCTACCAGATCTATCCACGCTCGTTTCAGGACAGTGATGGCGACGGGGTCGGCGATCTCAAAGGGATTATCGGGCGTTTGCCGTACCTGAAGTCGCTCGGGATCGATGCGGTCTGGCTCTCGCCGATTTCTCCCTCGCCGATGGCCGATTTCGGCTACGACATATCCGATTACACCGGCATCGACCCGCTGTTCGGCACCATGGGAGATTTCGACGCGCTGGCAAGCGTCGTGCAGGACAACGGCCTCAAGCTCATCCTCGACCTCGTTCCCAACCATACCTCCGATCAGCATCCGTGGTTCGCCGAGGCGCGCAAGTCCCGCGATAACCCGAAACGCGACTGGTACATCTGGCGCGATCCGGCGCCGGACGGCGGCGCGCCGAACAACTGGCTGTCGGAATTCGGCGGCAGCGCGTGGCAGTACGATGACGCGACCGGCCAGTATTACTACCACGCGTTTCTCGCCGCGCAGCCGGACCTGAACTGGCGCAATCCCGCCGTGCGCCAGGCAATCTACGACGTGATGCGCTTCTGGCTGGCCAAGGGCGTCGACGGCTTTCGCGTCGACGTGATCTGGCACCTGATCAAGGACGCGACATTCCGCGACAATCCGCCCAATCCGCATTATCGCGACGGCAGGCCGCCGCACGAGCGGATCCTGACGCGATATTCCACAGACCAGGACGAAGTGCATGAGGTGGTCGCGGAAATGCGCCGCGTCACCGATGAGTTCGAGGCCCGCGTCCTGATCGGGGAAATCTATCTTCCGCTGCAGCGTCTCGTCGCCTATTACGGCAATGACCTCGGCGGCGCGCATATGCCGTTCAATTTCGCGCTGCTGTCGACGCTGTGGAGCGCGCGCTCGATCGAGCGGATCGTTGCCGAATACGAAGCCGCGTTGCCGGCGGGGGCCTGGCCGAACTGGGTTTTGGGGAACCACGACCGCCCACGGGTGGCAAGCCGGGTCGGGCCGGACCAGGCCCGCGTGGCGGCCATGTTGCTGCTGACCTTGCGCGGCACGCCCACGCTCTATTACGGAGACGAGATCGGAATGCGCCAGGTCGTGATCGCGCCGGAGCAGGTGCGCGATCCCTTTGAAAAGAACGTGCCCGGCATCGGCGTCGGCCGCGACGGCTGCCGCACGCCGATGCAATGGGATGCGACAGCGTGCGCAGGCTTCTCCACGGCCAAGCCATGGCTGCCGCTGGCCGATGACCATCTCATGGAAAACGTCGCCTTGCTTGAAGATGATCGTGGCTCGATCCTCAATCTCTACAAGGCGCTGATTGCGCTAAGGAGGCAAACCCCGCAACTGATCAGGGGGAGCTATCATCCGATTGCGGCTGAGGGCGATGTTCTGCTCTACCGCCGCGAATGCGAGGGCAGCGCGCTGGTGATCGCACTCAACCTCGGCGCTTCGCCGGTCTCGATCGCATCGGCTCCGATCGGTGCTGGCCGCGCCATCCTGCTATCGACGTTGCTCGACCGGCGCGGTGAGGAGGTGCGGGGCGCGCTCGAGCTGCGCGCCAATGAAGGCGTCATACTGGGCGTAGCCGGTCAGGCCGGATGACTGGCCTTACCGGCGGCATCGGTATCGATGTCGCTGCGCTTGAGCAGGTAGTCGAGGCCGCCGACGCGATACCAGTGATAGCCGTAACCTTCGATCAATAGCGTATGCCGGCCGCGCTTGTCGGCCTTGCTGTGAATTTCGGACAACAGGTTGACCAGGAGTTCACCGGCTTCGCCGGGAAGGCCGGCCGAGAAGGTGACTTCACGCGGCTTTTCGTCGAGATTATGCACGAACAGCACCGAGTTGTTACGCCAGTCGTAGCGGATCACAAGCACCGCGGGATCGCGCATCGGGATCACCTTGAAATCGCCCCAGCCGATCTCGGGTACCTCCTTGCGCATGCGGACGATTCGCTCAGTCCAGTTCAACATCGAGTGGGGATCGCGGCGCTGCTTGGCGGCGTTGATGTGTTCGTAGCCGTAGGCGCCTTTATCGATGACCGGCGCGCATGGCCGGTCGCCCTCGGTGAAGCCGGCGTGCGGTTCGGTCGACCATTGCATCGGCGTCCGGGCGCAGTTGCGTTCGGGCAGATCGAGATTGTCGCCCATGCCGAGTTCGTCGCCATAGCGTATCACGGGCGTCCCGGGCAGCGTGCACATCAGGCTGTAGGCCAGTTCGAGCCGCCGCTGGTCGCCGCCCAGCATCGGCGCGAGGCGGCGGCGGATGCCGCGATCGTACAACTGCATGTCCTTGTCGGGACCGAATGCCTTGAACACGGCGGTGCGCTGCGCCTTGGTGAGCCGGCCGAGATCGAGCTCATCGTGGTTGCGCAGGAACAGGCCCCATTGCGCGGTGGCGGGCCGGGGCTTCGTCGCCTTCAGTGCCTCGGCCAGCGGACGGCAGTCCGCCGCGGCCAACGCGTAGAACAGATGCTGGTTGACGTGGAAATTGAACATCATGTGCATGCGGTCGCCGTCGCTGCCGAAATATTCCATGTCGGTCTTCGGCAACACGTTGGCTTCGGCAAGGATGATGGCGTCGCCCTTGCGCCATTGCAGGAATTCGCGGAACGCGCGCAGCATATCGTATTGCTCGACGGGCTTGCGGACCTTGGCGCCCTTGGTCGCGATCACGAAGGGCACCGCGTCCATGCGAAAGCCGGAAACGCCGAGCTGGATCCAGAATCCCATGATCTTGAGGATTTCGGCCTGCACCAGCGGGTTCGAGGTGTTGAGGTCGGGCTGGAAATCATAGAAGCGATGGAAGAACCAGGCACCGGCTTCCTTGTCGCGCGTCCAAGTCGATTTCTGTACCCCCGGAAACACCATGCCGGTATTGGCGTTGGCCGGCTTCTTGTCGGACCAGACATACCAGTCGCGGTAGGGTGAATCCTTGGAACGCCGTGCCTCGCGAAACCAGTGATGCTGGTCGGAGGTGTGGTTGACGACGAGGTCGATGATGACGCGAATGCCGCGCTGCTTGCAGCCATGGGTGAATTCGACGAAATCGCCTAGCGTGCCGTATCGGGGATCGACGCCGTAATAGTCGGAAATGTCGTAGCCGTCGTCCTTGCCCGGCGAGGGTTGAAACGGCATCAGCCAGATAGCGGTGATACCGAGCCCGTGCAGATAGTCCAGCCGCCGCAGCAGGCCCTTGAAATCGCCGACACCGTCGCCGTTGGCGTCCATGTAGGTGCCGACGGAAAGGCAATAGATAACGCCGTTCTTGTACCAGAGATCGTCGATCATGCGCAGGCAGCCCTCATCAGTCCGCCTCGCAATGCCTCAGCGGCTGAGTGTTAAGCGGCGAGGGGGCTGCAGGTTCCGCTCCACCGTCGTCCCGGCCCGGTCGAGTGTGAGCCGGGACGACGATCTTGCGCACCGCCAGCTCAGCGCTTGATCTGCGCCTTCAGCGTATCCTCGACCACGCGGTCGAACGACGACGCTTTTGGCGCCGCCTTGGCGCGCTGGTCGGCGACGTATTTGTCGCGCTTGGCGACCAGCGCCGAAAGTTTCTCGTTGAGCGCCTTGCGCTGGCCCATCTGCTTGTTGACCTCGTCCATGCGCTGTTCGGGCTTCAGTGCGCGCAGATTGTCGGGCAGCTCTTCGTCCTTGATGGCCGAGAAGCTCTTGCGGCCGGCGGTGACGTCGGCGACAAGGTCGCCGTCGCCGGTGACGGCTTCCGATGTTGCCCTTGAACGTTTGTTGAGATAGCTCGCCATCTCTGAGGCCTGCGCCGGCGCTGCGGCGGCGACCTCGGACAGTTGCTTGGTCTTGCCCTCGGTGCGCTTCTGCAGCTGCTTCGGACCGTAAGGGATCACTGTGCCGTTGATCTCCCGCTGCAGGATGATGATCTCTTCGTCGAACGGCGTCTCGATCAAAACCACCTCGCCGCCGTCCTGCGGGATCGGAATGAAGCGGCCATTGCCGTTCTGGGCGATGTCGCGCCAGATTCGCGCGGTATCCTGGGCGTTGCCGGCCAGCACCGCATTGACGATGATGTCTCTCTGTTTCGCCACCGACAGCGTGACCGGATATTTGGTGTCCTGCGCGTAATCCATATGCGGCGGCGCGTCGCCGACCAGGAAAACGATCCGCCTGACGTCGCTGCCCGAGGTCCATTGCAGCTTGTTGACGGCCACATCGAGCGCCTCGTTGACGCTCTCCGGCCAGTCGCCGCCGCCACGGGCCTTCAGTTCCAGAAGGTGGGCGTAAAGATCCTGGATGTCGGTGGTGAGTTCGATCTTCTTTGTCACGTAGTCATCGCCGACGTCGCGATAGGCGACCAGGCCCATGCGGATGTCGGCGTCGGGATTGGAATCGACGATCGCGGTCGCGATCGACCAGATCTTGCGCTTGGCGCCTTCGATCAGACCACCCATCGAGCCCGTGGTGTCGAGCACGAAGGCGACTTCGACGGCGGGCTTTGCGTTGGCCTGTGACATCCCGGCGAACAGGGGAAGGGCGGTGAGGGCGAATGCGAGCGAGTGAAGCGCGATGCGTGACTTCATGGATCTCCTCCAGATGTTTCGTCCCCTCGGAACCCCGGTTCCATCGGCTTTCGCGATATGCTGTGGCCGAAAACGGGGCGGCGGGGATCGAAATTGCGGATGACGGTGCGCTGGTCGGCCTGTTGGACGGTCCGAAATCGGTTATGGTTCGAACGTCATGGAATCATCACCCGCCCGCCACATCAGCCTCGTGCCCGCACCGGACCGCCGTCAGTCGGAGACGGCGCTGGCGATCGCGCGCGGCACCGCGCGGCTGTTACGTTCGCTGGGATTTTCCAGCATCAGCGAGCTGCCGCTGCCGTCCGGGCGCCGCGCCGACCTGGTGGCGATGAACGAACGTGGCGAAATCTGGATCGTCGAGATCAAGTCGTCGGTGGAGGATCTGCGGGCTGACCAGAAATGGCAGGACTACCGGATGCATTGCGACCGGCTGTTCTTCGCCTTCACGCAGGATCTGCCGTGCGAGATATTCCCTGAAGGCACCGGTCTGATCATCGCCGACGCCTACGGCGCCCATCTCCATTGCGAGGCGCCCGAGCATCGCCTGCCAGCCGCCACACGCAAATCGATGACGGTGCGGTTCGCAATGGCGGCCGCGCAACGGATCAACCGGCTGATCGATCCGCAGGGGCACGGGGAGTTCTAGCTTCTCGTCATGCCCGGGCTTGTCCCGGGCATCCACGCCTTGCGATGTCGCGGCGGTAAAGACGTAGATGGCCGGGACAAGCCCGGCCATGACGAGAAGAGCGATGGTCGCAAATCAGGAAGCTACCGCGGCGCGCGCTTTGCCAGGATCCGCTGCAGGGTGCGGCGGTGCATGTTGAGCCGGCGAGCAGTTTCGGAGACGTTGCGATTGCACATCTCGTAGATGCGCTGGATGTGTTCCCAGCGCACGCGATCCGCCGACATCGGGTTCGACGGCAGTTCGGATTTCTCGCTGCCGCTGGCGAGTAACGCAGCGACGACGTCGTCGGCATCGGCCGGCTTGGAGAGATAATCGACTGCGCCCATCTTCACCGCCGTGACGGCGGTTGCGATGTTGCCGTAACCGGTCAGCACGATGGTACGCGCATCGGGGCGCTTGCGCTTCAGCGCCGACACCACGTCGAGCCCGTTACCGTCGCCAAGCCTCAAGTCGACCACGGCGAAAGCCGGTGCTGCCTTGTTGATCTGGGCCAGCCCGTCGGTCACGGTGTCGCACGACGTTACCGCGAAGCCGCGGGTTTCCATTGCGCGCGACAGGCGCTCGAGAAACGGCTTGTCGTCCTCAACGATCAACAGCGAGCGGTCAGCGAGATCGGTCAGTTCGGCAATGGCGTTCAAGGTCGGCTATCTCCCGGGTTGCGGATGTAGAGCACTATATAAAGCATATGGCGTCGCAGTTTTATACTGCCAAGGGTCGTAAGCCGATTGGCTAAGTCGATCGGATCGCTTTACCTTAATCCTCTGGACCGGCTGCGTTTTCCTCGGCCTCGAAGCGGGCGCGGGGCCAGGCGATCTGCACCACGGCGCCGTGATCTGGAAAGGTCCGGTTCGAGAAGGAAACCTTGGCGCCGGTTCGTTCCAGCAGCGTGCGGGCGATAAATACGCCAAGACCGAGCCCTGTGCGTTCGCGGTTGGCTTCATCGGCGCTGCGGCGCCTTGATAAATAGGGTTCTCCGATCCGTTTCAGCATATCAGGCGCGATGCCGGGGCCATCGTCCGAGATGACGATTTCGACCGTATCGGCGTTCCACCACGCGTTAACCTCCACGGTCGTCCGCGCGAAATCGACGGCATTCTCCAGGATGTTGCCGACGCCGTACAGGACGGCCGGGTTTCGCGCGACGACTGGTTCCTTCGTGGCTGCGACAGCAAGCCGCACCTTGATCGCGACGTCGAAATCGCGATGCGGCGCCACCGTTTCCTCGATCAGCGTCGAGATCGGCATGCGGTCGAAAGGCGCGCCGGAGGAGGATAGCTGCGTGATCTTGGCCAGGATATCGCGGCAGCGCTGCGCCTGTTCGCGCAGGGTTTTCAGATCAGAGGCCAGCGCGTCGTTGCCGTCGACGGTCTTTTCCAGTTCCCGCGAAATCAGGAAGATCGTCGCCAGCGGCGTGCCGAGTTCGTGCGCGGCGGCGGCGGCGAGACCGTCGAGCTGGGTCAAATGCTGCTCGCGCGTCAGCACCAGCTCGGTCGCAGCCAATGCATCGGAAAGTTTCCGTGCCTCCTCGGTGGCCTGAAACGCATAGAGGCTGGTGACGCCGATCGCGAGCATGATCGAGAGCCAGACGCCGAACAGATAGATCGGCGGCAGTACCAGCGGGTCTTCGGTGTCCCACGGCAGCGGCAGATGGAAGAACACCAGCGCCGAGGCGCAGGCGACCGCGAGCAGGCCGAGCCCGACCGTCATCCGGATCGGCAGCACCGTCGCCGAGATCAGGACCGGGGCCAGGAACAGAAACGAAAACGGATTCTGCAAACCGCCTGTCAGGAACAGCAGCGCGGCCAGTTCGACGATGTTGAGGGCAAGCAGCGCCGCCGCGTAACGCGGCTCCAGCCGCTGCATCGGGTTGAAGGCAATCTGCAGCGCGAGATTGAGTAGCGCCGAAACGCCGACAACGGCAACGCAGGCGATGACCGGAAACTCGAATTCCAGCCCCTGCCCAACGACGAAGATTGCGGTGAGCTGGCCGAGCGCAGCCAGCCAGCGCAGCCGGAGGATGGTATCGAGACGGACATAGCGGTGTCGAAAGCGGAAATCGGAGGCTGCAACGTCGGACATTGCCGGAGTTTAGCTGCGTGGCGGCGCGATCACAAATTCGCGTTGTTTGGATTGGCATTCTCCGTCATGGCCGGGCTTGACCCGGCCATCCACGTCTTCTTGCTGCTTGATGGGGGAAACGTGGATGCCCGGGACAAGCCCGGGCATGAGGGCCTCGTATGACGAGCTTCTTGCACTCACCCGCCTGATGGCCCAATGAACGTCCCTGAAATGGTCAACAGCGACGCTACGCCAGCGCAGTTGCCCGCCGCCGGGCCGCAAGGTCCCGCCGCGATCGACGTCGCGCATCTGACAAAACTCTACAAGACCACCCGCGCGGTGGACGACGTGTCGTTCCGGATCGCGCGCGGCAGCATCACCGGGCTGCTCGGCGGCAATGGCGCCGGCAAGACTACGACGATCGCGATGATCATGGGGCTGGTGCTGCCGACCGCGGGACGCGTCCAGGTGCTGGGGCGCGCGATGCCGGAGCAGAGCGCCGGGGTGCTCGGCCGGATGAATTTCGAAAGCCCCTATGTCGACATGCCGATGCGGCTCACGGTGCGGCAGAACCTCAGCATTTTCGGCCGGCTCTATGCCGTGAAAAATCTCGCCGAGCGCATCGAACAGCTCGCCTCCGACCTCGACCTGAAGGAATTCCTCGATCGCGCCAACGGAAAGCTCTCGGCCGGGCAGAAGACCCGCGTTGCGTTGGCGAAGGCGCTGATCAACCAGCCGGAGCTGTTGCTGCTCGACGAGCCCACGGCGTCGCTCGATCCCGATACCGCCGACTGGGTGCGGCAGCATCTGGCGAACTACCGCAAAACCCATGAGGCCACCATCCTGCTGGCGTCGCACAACATGCTGGAGGTGGAGCGGCTGTGCGACCGTGTCATCATCATGAAGCGCGGCCGCATCGAGGATGACGACAGTCCCGACCAGATCATGCTGCGCTACAACCGCACCACGCTGGAAGACGTCTTCCTCGACGTCGCGCGCGGCCGGGTGGCGGAGGGGACGTCGTGAGCGAGGTCGGGATCGCCGGGCATCAAGGGATTTCGGCGCACCGCATCCATGCGATGGTGTTGCGCTATTGGTATCTCCTGATGTCGTCGTGGCCGCGGCTCCTGGAGCTGGTGTACTGGCCGGCGCTGCAGGTCATCACCTGGGGCTTTCTGCAGAGTTACATTTCGCAGAACGACGGTTTCTTTGCGCGCGCCGGCGGCTCGCTGATCGGCGCGGTGATCCTGTGGGACATCCTGTTCCGCGGCCAACTCGGCTTTTCGATCTCGTTTCTCGAGGAGATGTGGGCGCGCAACCTCGGCAACCTGATGATGAGCCCGCTCAAGCCGATCGAGTTCCTGATCTCGCTGATGATCATGAGCCTGATCCGGCTCGCGATCGGCGTCATTCCGATGACGCTTCTGGCGCTGTTCTTTTTCGATTTCAACTTCTTCGCGATCGGGCTGCCGCTGATCGCGTTCTTCTGCAACCTGATCTTCACGAGCTGGTCGATCGGGATCTTTGTTTCCGGCCTGGTGCTGCGCAACGGGCTGGGCGCCGAGAGCATCGTGTGGACGCTGATGTTCGGCCTGATGCCGCTCGCCTGCGTCTATTATCCGGTCGCGGTGCTGCCCACCTGGCTGCAATATCTCGCCTGGGTGCTGCCGCCGACTTATGTGTTCGAGGGGATGCGGGCACTTCTGATCGACCACGTCTTCCGGGCCGACCTGATGGTCTGGTCGCTTGCGATCAACGCGGTGCTGTTCGCTGCCTCATTTGCGATCTTCCTTGCCCTTTTGCGCAGCGCCAAGCATGTCGGATCCCTGCTCGGGGGTGGCGAATAAGTCACTATATCCCCGTGGATTCCCGGGCTTTTCGGCCTTTTAACCACATACATCTGGCGAACCGCGGATTGACGCTTAATTACCCATTCGGCACTATGCTGCGGCGCAAACAGAGGTAAAGAAATAAAATGCCGATTGGTGAGTTTGGCGGCGCACCGCCGCTGGTGGCCGAAGGCAGTCCGGCGCTTACGACGCCGATGTACTGGATGTATGAACTTGGCCACGCATCGCTCAATCCGGCACGCGCCGTGACCGATGCCACCAAGATCCTGTTTCAAAACCCGCTGAATCCCTGGTCGCACACCCAATTCGGCAAATCGATCGCCGCGGCCTGCGAATTGTTCGAGCGCACCACGCGCCGTTACGGCAAGCCCGAATGGGGTCTCGACTTCACCGAGGTCAATGGCGTCCGTACGCCGGTCGAAGTCCGCTCGATCTGGGAAAAGCCGTTCTGCCGTCTGCTGCATTTCGATCGAAAGCTGACGCGGCCGCTTCGCAATCCCCAGCCGCGCGTGCTGATCGTGGCGCCGATGTCCGGCCACTATGCGACGCTGTTGCGCGGTACGGTCGAGGCGTTCCTGCCGACCCATGAAGTCTACATCACCGACTGGTCCGACGCGCGCATGGTTCCTCTCACCGAGGGCCGCTTCGATCTCGACGACTATGTCGATTACGTCATCGAGATGCTGCACGTGCTGGGCGGCAACATGCATGTGATCGCGGTGTGCCAGCCTTCGGTACCCGTGGTGGCCGCGGTTTCCGTCATGGAAGCTGCGCGCGATCCCTTCGTGCCGCTGTCTATGACGCTGATGGGCGGCCCGATCGATACCCGCCGCAATCCCACCTCCGTGAACAACCTGGCGGCCGAGCGCGGCATCGACTGGTTCCGCAACCATGTGATTACCAAGGTGCCGTTCCCGCATCCCGGCGTGATGCGCGACGTTTATCCGGGCTTTTTACAGCTTTCGGGCTTCATCACCATGAATCTCGATCGCCATACCGACGCGCACAAGGCCCTGTTCAATAATCTGGTGAAGGGCGACGGCGACATGGTCGACAAGCACCGCGAATTCTATGACGAATACCTCGCGGTGATGGACCTGACGGCGGAGTATTACCTGCAGACCGTCGACGTCGTCTTCGTCAAGCATGCGCTGCCCAAGGGCGAGATGACTCACCGCGGCAAGCCGGTTGATCCCTCACAGATCCGCCGTGTGGCGCTGATGACGGTGGAAGGCGAGAAGGACGACATCTCCGGACTCGGTCAGACCGAGGCAACGCACGCATTGTGCCCGAATATTCCGGATCATCGCCGCGTTCATTACGTGCAAAAGGGCGTTGGTCACTACGGCGTGTTCAACGGATCGCGATTCCGTTCCGAAATCGTGCCGCGTATCTCTGATTTCATGATGTCGGCCGCCACTCCGAAGGTGTCAGCGGCCAATACGAAGCCAACATTGGTCCGTGCGGCTGAATAACAGGAATCGCGGCACGGATTCCGCGCTGCCGGTAAGTTACTGAATAGACTCGGACATTCTTAATTTCGGTCGAATCAAGGGGTGAGTTCAGACTCACTCCTTGAGGCCGTTTTGGACCCCCGGTTCCAGCCAAAATCTTGGGTTCCAGCCCCTGCCGGTAGAGGCTTTTTCGCCCCAAGCCCCTGTATATTGGGCAAATGATTTGTTTTTGCGCCGGGCGATTTAGATGAGATTCCCTTGGCAGCGGATATGGCAAAATCCGGGCGCACTCCTGCTCCCCGGACTCCAAGACATGGCTACTCGCGCCCTCCTCTATCGGCGGCCCGCCGAACCCGCGACCCTATTGGTCAAGCACGGCTCGCAAGTCTTTGCGATAAGGCTGCGCCGGCATCGCCGTGCGCGCCGCTACACGCTCCGCATTCATCCAACCGATCGCGAAGCCATCCTGACCATGCCGCCGCGCGGTACGCTGATCGAAGCAAAGGACTTTGCGCGGCTTCATGGCGGCTGGATCGCCGCGCGTCTTGGTCGTTTGCCGAAGGCCGCACCGTTCCAGGCTGGCACTGTCATACCGCTGCGCGGTGTGCCGCACCGGATCGTGCATCGCGCCGGTGAGCGCGGCACGGTGTGGACCGAAACCCGCGACAGCGGCGAGAAGATCCTGTGCGTGGCCGGCGGCGTCGAGCATATGGACCGGCGCGTCCACGATTTTCTCAAGCGCGAAGCGCGGAAGGATCTGCACAAGGCATCTCTGGCCTATGCCGCAGACCTTGGTGTGCGGGTCAGGCGGGTTTCGATCCGCGACCAGTCGAGCCGATGGGGTTCGTGCACCTCGGCCGGCTCATTGTCGTATTCTTGGCGGTTGATCCTGGCGCCGCCCTATGTGCTGGACTATCTCGCCGCCCATGAGGTCGCCCATCTCGTCGAGATGAACCACTCGCCGAGGTTCTGGCGGGTCGTCGGCCGCATCTGCGACCATGTCGAACGCGCCAAGCGCTGGCTCGACACCTATGGCAACGACCTGCATCGCTACGGCGTCGAGGATTAGGCCCTGTTGTCCCTGCCCGGTGCGCAATTGCGCAGGCGAGCAGGGACCCATAGCCACCATTGCCTGTCTACACGAAGACAATCCGTCGTCACGTCGGCGGGCCGCAGTGTCTGCGGCAAACGAGGGGGACGGGGTTGCCGGATTCGCAGCCTGCCCACCTGCCGGCCGGGCATTGGTAACCCCTGCGGTTATGTTAGCCTGCTGACGTCCCTTCGGCCAAACGACGGTCGAAGCCACCACCGCTCGCGAGATCCAAATGCGTGATTTCAAGAAACGGACCGTGATCCTCCCGCTCCTTGCCTTGCTGACCTTTGTTCTTGCGGACGTTCCCGCCGGCGCGCAGACGCTGAAGACCGTCAAGGAGCGCGGCACGCTCAATTGTGGCGTCAGCCAGGGGCTGCTTGGCTTTTCCAGCATGGACGACAGCAAGGCGTGGACTGGCTTCGACGTCGATTTTTGTCGCGCCATGGCGGCCGCTATATTCGGCGATCCCGCCAAGGTCGCGTTCGTGCCGCTCGATACGGTCACCCGCTTCGCAGCGCTGCAGTCGAACCAGATCGATGTATTGTCGCGCAATTCGACATGGACGATGTCACGAGAAAGCGCACTTGGCCTGATGTTCGCCGGCGTCGCCTATTACGATGGCCAGGGCTTTCTGTTGCGCCGGGATGCCGGGATCGATACGGCCTTGCAGCTTGGCGGCAAGACGGTTTGCACCCAGACCGGCACTACCACCGAACTGAATTTGACGGACTACTTCCGGGCCAACGACATGGCGCTGAAGGTCCTGTCGCTCGGCACTGCGGAGGAGAGCCTGAAGGCCTATGACGATCGCAAATGCGATGTGCTGACGAGCGACGTTTCACAGCTCTACGCCGAGCGCCTCAAGCTGGCGACGCCCGACAGCCATATGATCCTGCCGGAGGTCATTTCAAAGGAACCGCTCGGGCCGGCAGTGCGGCAAGGCGATGACCAGTGGTTCAACCTGGTCAAGTGGACGCTCTATTCGCTGATCAATGCCGAGGAACTGGGCGTCAAGTCGGCGACGATCGAGGATGCGGTAAAATCTCCAAACCCCGACGTCAGGCGGCTGGTCGGTACCGAAGGCGAGTTCGGCGAGCAACTGGGTCTGGCGAAGGATTGGGCCGCGCGCGCCGTCCGCGCGGTCGGCAATTATGGAGAGATCTATGAAAGGAACGTCGGAGCACAGTCCAGGCTCAGCATCCCGCGCGGATTGAATGCGCTCTGGACCCAGGGCGGAATTCAATACGCGCCTCCTGTCAGGTAGTCTTTCAGAGGTCAGGCCATGACCGTGGATTATTATTCGCTGCTGATGAAGGCGGTTGCAGGCAAGGATGCCGCTGCGCGCGACCGGGTCTACCGGGATGCCTTCAGCCTGATCGACAGATCCCACATCACACGTGAGGCGGCGGCATCGCATCGTGCAGCGCTCGACGAGGCCGTGCGGCGGATCGAGGATGAAATCGCGGCCGAGGAAGCCAGCTCGGCGGCGGCCATCAGCGAAACCTTGTCGGCAGGCCGGAACTGGAAGCCCTACGCCATCGGCGCCTGTGCCGTCGCTGCTGTCGTAGCCCTTGCGGCTGTGAGCTACGTCTTCGTGTTGGCCAAAGGACCCGCCATCGTCGCCGCCAATGTGAAGGCGCCGTCGCCGAACGCGCCGCGCGGGCGCGACGATGTCGTCATGGCGGACCTGAAGCCCGGCGTCGATGGCGGCTCCTCGGGCGAGGCCCTGCCGTTTGCTTTGCAGCGGCAGGTGGTGTTCTACCGCACCACTGTCGTTCCCGGCTCGATCGTGGTCGATCGGGAGAACCGCTTTCTCTATCTGATTGATGCCAACAATTCCGCACGCCGCTACGGGATCGGCATTGCGCAGGAGTGCTTGAAGGGAGGTAGCCTCTCTCGCGTCATGAACAAGATGGAATGGCCCGACTGGCGGCCTTCGGGCGCGAACACGAAGGACGCCGATGCGTTGCTCGCCGCAGCCGGCCGTCCCGGCAGTCCGCTGGGTGCCCGCGCGCTGTTGCTGGACAAGCCGGGCCTGCTGATTCACGGCACCAACTCGCCCAAGACCATCGGCCATCTGGTGGCGTCCGGATGCATCCGCCTCGTGAACGACGACGTCGAGGATTTGTACCGCCGCGTTTCGGTGGAAACCCGGGTCGTTTTTGCCAGCTAGCTGTTCGCTGCTTAAACAAAAGCGCGGCTCAACCGGGTGCTATCTTCCGAACAGCCGGTCCACCAGCCATCCATCCAGTCCCGCCGCGGCTTCCGGCCGCGACGACGGATTGGGCGGCGGCGCCGATGCTCTTGCCGGCTGTGGCCGATATCCGCCGGCCGACGGGATTGGCGCCGGCTGATTTGGCGCTGCGGTGGTCTGCGATGCGGTCTGGAACAGGTTCGACATGAAGCCGCCGCGTTGCGTGTTCGGCAGAGCGGCCACCGGAACGCCCTGATGGGCGGATCGCATGAAGCGGGTCCATACTTCCACCGGAAGGCCGCCGCCGGTTGCCTTCTTGGTCGGCGAGTTGTCGTCATTGCCGAGCCAGACGCCGGTGACGAGGTTCGCCGTGTAGCCGATGAACCAGGCGTCGCGGAAATCCTGGCTGGTACCGGTCTTGCCGGCGGCCGTCCAACCCGGGATCTCTGCCTTCCGCGCCGTGCCGGAGAGCAGGGTTTCCTGCATCATCGTGTTCATCATTGCGACATGGCGCGGTTCGATCACCGGGCTGAGCTGATCGGGCTGCCGCGCATACAAGAGCTTGCCCTCATTGGTGCGGATCTTGGTCACGACATGCGGGGAGACGCCGAGCCCGCCATTAGCGAAGGGAGCATAGGCCCCGACCAGCTCGATGACGGACACTTCCGACGTGCCGAGCGCGATCGAGGGATTGGCGTCGAGCTTCGATGAGATGCCCAGCCGGTGCGCCGTCCGCACCACGTTCTTAGGTCCGACTTCGAGACCGAGCCGCACCGCGACCGTGTTGAGCGACATCGCCAGCGCCTGTGTCAGCGTTACCGCGCCGAAATATTCATGGGTGTAGTTTTCCGGCCGCCAGCCCTTGAGATCGAGCGGCGCATCCTGGCGGATCGTTTCCGGCGTCAGGCCACCTTCGATCGCTGTCAGATAGATGAACGGCTTGAACGCCGAGCCGGGCTGCCGCTTGGCCGTGACCGCGCGGTTAAACTGGCTGTCGGAATAGTTCCGTCCTCCGACCATGGCGCGCACCGCGCCCTCAGGCGTCATCGCCACCAGCGCGCCTTGCGTGACGTTGAATTTCACGCTCTTTGCCGCCAGCTCGTCGATAATGGCGGCTTCGGCGACGCTCTGCAGCCTCGGATCGATCGTGGTCTCGACCACGATGCTCTGGTCGATCTGGCCGACGAGATCGTCGAGCACCTCGCCGATCCAGTCGGCGACGTAATTGACCGTGCCGGCGCCGGCCGGCTTCACATTGTAGGAGGGATGTCCGATCGAGGCTTTGGCCTGGGCGCTGGTGATGAAATTGCTGTCCGCCATCGCCGCGAGCACGATCTGCGCGCGCGCTTCCGCGCCTTCGGGGTTGCGGTTCGGCGCCAGCCGCGACGGCGACTTGACGAGGCCCGCCAGCATCGCGGCTTCCGCGATCGTGACGTTCTTGGCGGATTTGCCGAAATAGCGCTGCGCCGCGGCCTCGACGCCGTAGGCGCCGGAGCCGAAATAGACGCGGTTGAGATACAGCTCGAGAATTTCGTTCTTGGAGTGCTTGCGCTCCAGCCACAGCGCCAGCTCCACTTCCTGCAGCTTGCGCGCCATCGTGCGTTCCTGGGTCAGGAACAGGTTCTTGGCGAGCTGCTGCGTCAGCGTCGAGCCGCCCTGCGAGACGCCGCGATGCAGGACGTTGGCCACGGCCGCGCGCGCGATGCCGACGGGGTCGACGCCGTGATGCGAATAGAAGCGGCGGTCCTCGATGGCGATGAACGCCTTCGGCAGATAAGGCGGAAGGTCCTTCAGCGCGACATTGGCGCCGGCCATTTCGCCGCGCTGCGCCAGCACGCTGCCGTCGACGCCGACGATCTGGATGGTGGGCGGACGCTTTGGAATCTCCAGCGACTGGATCGCCGGCAAATGCGCGCCGACCCAGATCACGACGCCGACCACTGCGATCGCCGCCCACAGGCCGAGCACCGCGCCCCAATAGATCAGCCGGCCGATCCTGAACCGGCCGCGCGATTTCGCGCGCCGCTTGGCGCCACTGCGGGCCGCGCGCGGCTTGCGCTCGCGCGGCGGCGGCGGATCGTCATCGTCTTCTTCGGGCTTGCGCTTGGCCACTGGCTTCTTTGGCTTGTCATCGTCGACGGCGGCTGGGATGCGATCCTCAGGTGAAAGCCGCAAGTCCGCGAGCGCTGCCGGAAGCCCGAACAGCGGCTCCTTGCGTCCGCCGCTCTTTTTCCGTCCCCACGCCATGACAAACGCCGTTCACACCCGTCCCGCCCCACGCTAGCGGCGGGGGTTTAAGGCTCGGTTACGGAAAGGTTAATGCGCGATTAGGAGGTGAGGCGGGGCCATACTAGAATGGGTGAAAGGCACCGCGTTCTCAGAGGAAACTGGCATGGGCCATATCGATCCGACCAAGGAAGTATTCGCGCAATTCAAGGCCAATGACCGGCCAGGGCCGATCCACATGCTCAATCTGGTGCGCTTGCGCGCGCAGGCCGCCTATCCCGACGGCCGCAAGGCGACGGGCGCGGAAGCCTACGCGGCCTATGGGCGCGAAAGCGGCCCGGTGTTCGAACGGCTGGGCGGCCGCATCGTCTGGCAGGGCAAATTCGAACTGATGCTGATCGGCCCGGAGTCGGAGCGCTGGGATCATTGCTTCATCGCCGAATATCCAAGCGTGGCCGCCTTTGCCGAGATGATCCGCGATCCGGTCTACCGCGAAGCGGTGAAGCACCGCCAGGCGGCGGTGGAGGATTCCCGCCTGATCCGGCACGCGGTGCTGCCGGTCGGCAAGACGTTCGGCGAGATACCGAAATAGCGGCGGTACGCCGGGCAAAAAAATCGGCGGTCCCGAGGGACCGCCGATCGCTTCTTTCCGCCGATCGTTTCGATGGGGTCGTCGGGACTAGCCCGCAGGACCCGCGTCTTCGAGGATCGGGCCAAACAGTTCCCAGCGCTCGCCGTTGAACCGCATCATCTGCAACTGCTTGTTGACGCGATAGTCGGTCGGCGACGTGTTGGCGAGGATGCCCGGCAGCGACAGGTCGAGCACGACATCCTTCAGGCTGGTCGCCTGCTTCATGACGTTCTCGCGGGTGAGGTTGTCGCCGCACTTCTGCAGCACGTAGACCATCAACTGCGAGGTCGAGTAGCCGTAGGAGTTGAAGCTCGAGTCCTTGTCGCCGTCGGGATAGTACTTCGCCATGAACTCGAAATACTTCTTCATACCCGGATCATCCTTCCAGGTCGGATCGAGCGGATCCTTGCCGTAGTTGACGCTGATCACGCCCTTGGAGGCTTCGAGCCCTGCCGGCTTCATGACAGCGCCGACCGAGGTGGCGTTGATGTCGAGGATGTGCACCGGCTTCCAGTTGAGTTCGTAGATCTTCTTGATCGCCTGCGCCGCCTGCTTCGGCGTCGTCGCCGAGAAGAACAGGTCCGCGCCGGCGTCCTTGATCTTGAGGATCTGCGAGTCGATGGTTGGATCGGAGACTTCGTAGGAGGCTTCCGCCACGATCATCTTCGCCGCCTTGTCGCCGAGGCCGGCCTTGATGCCGTTCAGATAGTCCTTGCCGAGGTCGTCGTTCTGATAGAGCACGCCGATCTTGGCGTTCGGATGTTCTTTCAGGATGTACTGGCCGTAGATGCGTCCCTCGACGAAGTAGTTGGGGTTGAAGCCCATCGTCCACGGAAAATTCTTCGGGTCGGTGAACTTCGACGCGCCGGTCGCGGCGAACAGCTGCGGCACCTTCTTGGAGTTGAGATATTTCTGCACCGCCGCGTTCGATGGCGTGCCGAGTAGCTGGAAGGTGAGCAGCACCTCGTCGCTCTCGACCAGCTTGCGAACCTGCTCGACGGCTTTCGGCGGCGAGTAGGCGTCGTCATACTGGATCAGGTTGATCTTGCGGCCGTTAATGCCACCCTGATCGTTGATCATCTTCATGTAGGCGGCCTGGGTCTTGCCGATGGTGGCATAGGCGGAGGCCGGTCCGCTGAATGGATTGGTCTGGCCGATCTTGATCTCGGTGTCGCTCGCGCCGGTATCGTATTTCTTCTGCGCGTAAGCCGACGACGCCGACAGCGCAACCGCAAGCGCTGTGCCGGTGACCAGATGGAAAAAGCTCTTCCTCATTATACTGCGTTCCTCGTGGGTTTATGATTGGCGTTGATCTTGTCGCGGGGCCGGTCCGGCCGCGCGCATGTCGTCGCTGCCACAATAGTGGCGGATGGCATGTTGCAATGCAAGACGTCTGAAAGTCGGATTGGCGTGGTGTCGGTTCCGCCTGCTCAAAAAGAATCCACGGCTGGTGAAAGCCGCAAAATGATGCACGGCGCCGCGGGCAGGGTGCCAGACAACCCAGGAAAAGCAGCCGATATCATGAGGACGTCGGTGGCCTCTGCGTTAGGGCAACGCGTTAGCCGGCTGGTCCGGTATCCTCGATGATCGGGCCGAACAGCTCCCAGCGTTCGCCGTTGAACTTCATCATCTGCATCTGCTTGTTGATGCGGTAGTCGGTCGGCGAGGTATTGGTGACCATGCCGGGCAGCGACAGGCTGCCGGTGACGTTCTTCAGGCTGGCCGCCTGCTTCATGATGTTTTCGCGCGTGAGATCGTCGCCGCATTGCTGCAGGATCTTTACCAGCAATTCGGCGGTCGCGTAGCCATACGTGTTGACGGTGTTGAGCTTGTCACCTTCCGGGTAATATTTGTCCATGAAGGCGAAGTAGGCCTTCATGCCGGCATCGTCCTGCCACTGCGGATCGCCGGGGTCCTTGCCGTAGTTCGTGGAAATGATGCCCTTGGAAATGTCGAGGCCGGCGGGCTTGAGCACGGCGGAGACCGGGCTCGCATTGATGTCGAGGATATGGACCGGTTTCCAGCCGAGGTCGGCAGCCTTCTTGATCGCTTGCGCCGCGAATTTCGGCGTCGAGGCATCGTACAGAAGGTCGGCGCCTGCCGCCTTCAGCCTGACGATCTGCGAATCGATGGTCGGATCGGTCAGTTCGTAAGAGGCTTCGGCGACGATCATGGTCGCCGCCTTGCCGCCGAGGGCTTCCTTGAGGCCGTTGATGTAGTCGCGGCCGAGATCGTCGTTTTGATAGAGGACGCCGATCTTGGCGTTGGGATGGTTCTTCAGAATGTATTGGCCATAGATGCGCCCCTCGGACTGGTAGTTGGGATTGTAGCCCATGGTCCAGGGGAAGTTCTTCGGGTCGGTGAATTTCGATGCGCCGGTTGCCGCCAATAGCTGCGGTATTTGCTTCGAATTGAGATATTTCTGGACGGCGGCGTTCGACGGCGTGCCGATGATCTGGAAGGTCAGCAGAACCTCGTCGCTTTCCACCAGCTTGCGCACCTGCTCGACGGCTTTCGGCGGCGAATAGGCGTCGTCATACTGAATGAGGTTGAGCTTGCGGCCGTTGATGCCGCCCTTTTCGTTGATCATCTTGAAATAGGCGGCTTGCGTCTTGCCGATGCCGGCATAGGCCGACGCCGGGCCTGAAAACGGAACGGTCTGGCCGATCTTGATCTCGGTGTCGCTCGCGCCAGTATCGTACTTCTTCTGCGCGCTTGCAGATATTACCGATAGCGCGATCGCAACAGCCGCGCCTGCAAGCAGGTAAGGAATGCCGCTTCTCATGTCGCTGCCTCCGTTATGTTGACCGACGATCGTTCGCGGTCATCGTTGCGGATGGCCAGCCGTCATCGTTGCCAGGGAGTGTGGCGGAACGGATTTGACGGCGCAAGGCAGACAAAAGGTGAGTCGCTCAAGCCAGCCAGAGCAGGATCAGCGCGAGCGCCGCGGGCGCCGCCTGAACGTAGAGGATCCGGCGGCTGACGGTCGCCGCGCCATAGGCGCCCGCCGCGATCACGCAGAGCAGAAAGAACACCTTGATCTGGAGGGCGAAGGCCGGGTTGGTGTGGAACAATCCCCAAATCAGGCCGGCGGCGAGAAAGCCGTTGTAAAGGCCCTGGTTGGCGGCCAGCACCGCAGAGTCGCTTGCCTTCTCGATACTGTTGCGGAAGATCTTCAGGCCCAGCGGTTTGGTCCAGAGAAACATCTCCAGCACCAGAAAAAACAGATGCAGCGCGGCCACCACCGCGACCAGGAAATTGGCAATGAAGATCATGGTGCGGTCCCCCCAACCGGCAGCGGAATTCGGGTGGACGCTAGCACGCGGCGCGTGAAAAATACGATTGCCACCGCGAAGTTTTTCGGGAAACGAACATGTCCGATCGCAGCATCAAGTCCATCGGCGCGAAGCCGTCACAAGCCTTCAACCTCGACCGGCTGCAAACGCCGATCGGAACGGCATTGCTGGTGACTGATGCGGACGGCGTGCTGCGCGCGCTCGACTGGGAGGACTACGAGACGCGCATGAAGGAACTGCTGCGCTTGCAATACGGCGCGGTCGAGCTGAAAGAGGCACGCGCGCCGCGCGAGATGCGGGTCGCGCTGCAAGGTTATTTCAAGGGCGACCTCGATCGCCTTGCCGAAATCAAATGGCGGGTTGCCGGTACCGCGTTTCAGCAGAACGTCTGGCACGCGCTGCCGAAGATTCCGGCGGGGACAACGCTGAGCTACGGCGCGCTGGCAGCACGACTCAACGTGTCCAGGGCCGTCCGCGCCGTCGGCCACGCCAACGGCTCGAACCCGATCAGCGTGGTGTTGCCATGTCATCGCCTGATCGGCGCCAACGGTTCGCTGGTCAAATATGGCGGCGGACTCGCGCGGAAGCGCTGGCTGCTGCAGCACGAAGGCGTCAATCTCCCGGCACCGGCCGGTGAGGCGGGGCCATCCCGGCGGGAATAGACATTGCGGATTCCGGCCGTGTATGCGACGCTCTGTAGCATTGGGGCCCGAGATCGCAAGGTAACACCATGGATGACAGCCTGCCCGAACTGGGCGACCTCGAACGCGAGGTGATGCAACTGGTTTGGGCCCATGGTCCGGTGACGGCCGAGGCCGTCCGTGAACAGCTTTCTCGCCCGTTGAAGGAATCGACCGTCCGCACCGTGCTGCGACGGTTGGAAGACAAGGGCTACACCACCCACACCGTCGATGGACGAACCTATGTCTACCAGGCCGCGGAGCCGCGCGCGCGGGTTGCGGCCAAGGCGGTCCAGCGCATCGTCGACTGGTTCTGCAACGGCTCCGTCGAGGAAGTTCTGGTCGGCATGGTGGATACGAAGATGCTCGACCAGCGCCAGCTGCGCACGCTGGCCGACCAGGTCGCGAAGGCCAAGGCGAAAACCGAAAAGACCGAGACCAAGAGCGAGGCGAAGGGTAGGAGGAGATAATGCTGGCGATTCTGGCGGAGTCGGCGCTGCGCTCCCTGTTGCTCGGAGGCGTCGTGTGGATCGGCTTGAATCTGTTTCGGGTGCGAAACCCGCATATGCACATGACCTCCTGGGCCATGGTGCTGCTGGCGTCGCTGTCGATGCCGCTCTTGATGCATTGGACCACGGTGACCGTCACCGTGGATGCGCTGCCGGTGCCGGCCGCCGAACAT
>Ga0268266_10000354_pt1 | contig 70983 bp, 68 predicted proteins | sample KBSS13metaG_FD_190356 | JGI IMG/M metagenome (GOLD analysis project Ga0268266, IMG submission 190356) | Switchgrass rhizosphere microbial communities from Kellogg Biological Station, Michigan, USA - KBS S1-3 metaG (SPAdes) (version 2) | ecosystem: Host-associated > Plants > Roots > Rhizosphere...
CGAGTGGAAGCGCTCGAACACCTTTTCGCGCGCGTCCTTGGGGATGCCGGGGCCGTGGTCCGAGATCGCGGCGGTCACGCGCTCGTCGCGCAGCGAGAGTTCGACTTCGATGGCATCGCCCGCGCGCGAGAACGAGACGGCGTTGTCGAGCAGGTTGTGCAGCACGCGCTCGAGCCGGGACGGGTCTCCGGGCACGACCATGTCCTCGCTGCCCTGGCGCGAGACGATCACGCGGCACTGGCCGTTGACGCCGCGCGTGTCGCGCTCGGCCACCAGGGCGAGCACCAGCCGCAGCATGTCGACGGGCACGAACGTGGTGCGGCTGAGCTCGGCGTCGACGCGACTGGCATCGGCGATCTCGGTGATGAGGAAGTCGACGCGACGCACGTCGTCGCTGGCGACGGCGAGCAGGCGCGCGCGAAGTTCCGGATCGGTGACGCGCTCCAGGTTCTCCAGCGCGCTGCGAAGCGAGGCGAGGGGGTTCTTGAGCTCGTGGGAGACATCGGCGGCAAAGCTTTCGACCGCGTCGATCCGCTGGCGCAGGGCGGTGGTCATGTCCGAAATGGCGCGGGCCAGCAGGCCGATCTCGTCGCGCCGGTCGGGCAGGCGGGGGACGATCACCTTGCGGTCGCGGCCCAACCGCACGCGCACGGCGGCGCGGACCAGCATGCGCAGCGGGTCGACGATCGTGCGCGCCAGGAACAGCGAGAGCAGGATCGAGATGACCAGGGCTCCGCCGACGATGATGGCGAGCGTCTGGCGCGCATCGCGCACGTACTGGGTGATGTCGCGCGCGTTGCGGGTGACGAGCAGGGCCGAGCCGTCGTCGCCCACGCGGGTGCCGGCCGAGATGACCGGCGTGCGATCGGGCGCGGCGCGGCGGCGGATGGCGGTGCGACCCGTCGCGAGCGCCTCGCCGAGTTCGGGCCAGGCATCCGCCGTGGTCTCGTGCGCGTCGACGTAGTCGGGGATCGGGCGAGTGCCGAGCACGAAGTCCATGGCCCGGTCGAGGCCCCGCGCGGCCTCCTGGAACACCGACTCCTGGCGCGGGTCGATGAACCTGTAGGAGGGCGGGGCGAGCGCGAAGCTGTCGGCGACAAGCGCGCCATCGGGGGCGTACAGGCGCAGGCGCAGCGCCTGCTCGGTGCCGATCCGCGCCAGCAGGCGTTTGCGGCCTTGCGCGTCCTCGTCGGCGAGCGCGGCGGCGGTCACTTGCGCTTCGGCCGCGGCAAGGCGGAAGCGCTCGGCAAGAAGCTCGCGGCGATAGCTGTCGATGTAGAACAGGCTACCCGCCAGCAGGGCCAGCGCGATGACGTTGACCGCGAGGATGCGCGCGGTCAGCGAGATGCGCCAAGGCCAGCCGAGCCGCGCCACCAGCGCCGCTCCGGCACGTCCACGCAGCTCAGCCATCCGCGAACGAGTAGCCGGCGCCGTAGAGCGTCTCGATCGCCGAGAACTCGGGATCGACGGCGCGGAACTTGCGGCGCAGGCGCTTGATGTGGCTGTCGATGGTGCGATCGTCGACGAAGACGTCCTCGCTGTAGGCCGCGTCCATCAGCTGGTTGCGGCTTTTCACGACGCCCGGGCGGTTCGCCATGGCTTCCAGGATGAGGAATTCGGTGACGGTGAGCGACACCTCGCGGCCGCCCCACGAGACTTGGTGGCGCGCCGGGTCGAGGCGCAGCCGGCCCCGCATGACGGCCTCGGGCAGGTCCTCGTCGGTGTCTTCGCCCAGCGGCCGGCGAGCCAGTTCGCTGCGGCGCAGGATCGCGCGGATGCGAGCGACGAGCAGGCGCTGGCTGAACGGCTTGGTGATATAGTCGTCGGCGCCGAGCGCGAGGCCGAGGGCCTCGTCGGGCTCCTCGTCCTTGGACGTCAGCAGGATCACCGGCACGCTCGATTGGGCGCGCAGGGCCTGCAGCAATTGCAGCCCGTCCATTCGGGGCATCTTGATGTCGCAGATGGCAAGGTCGGGCGGGTTGTCGAGCAGGGCCTTGAGCGCGGCTTCGCCGTCCGTGTAGACCCGGGTGGTGAAGCCTTCCGCCTGCAGGCCGATCGACACCGCGGTGAGTATGTTGCGATCGTCGTCGACCAGCGCGATGCACTTTTGGCGCTCGGGTTGGCGGTCAAATTGGCGCTCGGGCGGGTGTCCGGCTTGGTGCTCCGGATGAAGAGGGTCCTGCTCGGTGGGCGGCGCTGCGTTCATGGTCTGGTTTGCCGATCGGTCGAGACCGGAGCGGTAGCCACTTGCTGCAGAGCTGACAACTCGCACAAACAGGTGCGGCGACCTACAAGATGTGCTACGTTGACTGGAGTTGAGGCGATTTGACGGGGATGGGCGGGCCGGTTAGGGCGGCTGGCGCTTCTCTGCGAGAATTGCTGCCCGCAGCGCTGCCCCGTTCCAGCGCACCTTACATGGAGACGAACTTGACCGCTTCTCTCAGCTATCCTTTGGACAAACAAGGCATTGCCACCGACGCGACGATCTTTGCCAACTTGAGCACGGCGCCGCTGGTCGAGCACGCCGTGACCAATGGTGAGGGCCTGCTCGCAGCCGACGGTCCGTTCGTGGTCGCGACTGGAAAGCACACCGGCCGCTCGGCGAAGGACAAGTTCATCGTCAAGGATGCCGAGACCGAGGGAACGGTCTGGTGGGGCAAGACGAACGTGCCGATGACGCCCGAGCACTTCGCGAACCTCAAGGAGGATTTCTTCGCCGCGCTCGGCCAGAAGGACAAGCTCTACGTCGCCGACTTGTTCGGCGGTTCGCAGCCCGAGCATCGCGTCAACGTGCGCGTGATCAACGAATTCGCTTGGCATAACCTGTTCATCCGCACGCTGCTGGTGCGCCCCACCACGGACGAGCTCGCCGGCTTCACGCCCGAATACACGATCATCGACCTGCCCAGCTTCCGCGCCGATCCCGAGCGCCATGGCAGCCGCACCGAGACGGTGATCGCGGTGAACTTCTCCGAGAAGCTGATCCTCATCGGCGGCACCTCCTACGCCGGCGAGATGAAGAAGAGCGTGTTCGGCATTCTCAACTACCTGCTCCCGGTCAAGGGCGTGATGCCGATGCACTGCTCGGCCAATATCGGCGCCGACGGCAAGACCGCGGTGTTCTTCGGCTTGTCGGGTACCGGCAAGACCACGCTTTCGGCCGACGCCAGCCGCACCCTCATCGGTGACGACGAGCATGGCTGGTCGGACACCGCCGTGTTCAACTTCGAGGGCGGCTGCTACGCCAAGATGATCCGCCTCTCGGCCGAGGCCGAGCCCGAGATCTACGCCACCACCAAGCGCTTCGGCACGGTGCTGGAGAACGTGGTGATCGATCCCGAGACGAGGGCGATCGACCTCGACGACAACTCGCTGGCCGAGAACAGCCGCGGCTCCTACCCGATCGACTTCATTCCGAACGCCTCGGAAGAGAACCTCGGGCCGGTGCCGGCGAACCTGATCTTCCTCACCGCCGACGCTTACGGCGTGCTGCCCCCGATCGCGCGCCTCACGCCCGACCAGGCGATGTATCACTTCCTCTCGGGCTACACCGCGCGCGTCGCGGGCACCGAGATCGGCGTGACCGAGCCGGAAGCGACCTTCTCGACCTGCTTCGGCGCGCCGTTCATGCCGCGTCACCCCTCGATCTACGGCAACCTGCTCAAGGAGCGGATCGCCAAGGGCGGGGTGAAGTGCTGGCTGGTCAACACCGGCTGGTCGGGCGGCAAGGCGACCATGGAAGGCATCAAGCGGATGCCGATCAAGGCGACCCGCGCGCTGCTCAACGCCGCGCTCGACGGCAGCCTGAACAGCGCCGAGTTCCGCGAGGATCCCAACTTCGGCTTCGAAGTGCCGGTCGCGGTCTCGGGCGTGGACAGCAAGCTGCTCGACCCGCGCGGTGCCTGGGCCGACCCGGTCGAATACGACAAGACGGCGCAGACGCTGGTCAAGCAGTTCATCGAGAACTTCGAGCAGTTCGAGGAGCACGTCGACGAGGGCGTGCGCAAGGCGGCGCCGGTCGCAGCCTGAGCCGAACTGCTACGATACTTTGACGGAAAGGGCGTCGCGACGAGGTTCGTCGCGGCGCCTTTTTCATTCGGGTGAGCGTGCCGGGACGACGTTCGTTCAGCTGCCCACGCTCGCGATATAGCGCTCCACGTTGCCGGCCAGCACGTCCAGCGGCACGTTGCCGCCCTCGACGACGGTCTGGTCGAAATCGCGCAAGTCGTATCGGGTGCCCAGGACCTGCCTGGCTCGGTCGCGCAGGCGGTTGATCTCGTTCTGGCCGACTTTGTAGCCGCAGGCCTGGCCGGGCCACGAGCAATATCGATCCACTTCGGAGGCCGCCGTGGCGACCGGCAGGCCGGTCGCGTCGATGAAGGCGGCGCGCCCCTGCTCGCGGCTCCACCCCTTGGCGTGGATGCCGGTATCGATGATCAGGCGCACCGCGCGCCATGCCAGGCCGGACAGGTAGCCGATCCGCCCGGCGGGATCGTCGTGGTAGGCGCCCAGTTCGTCGGCGAGCTGCTCGGCATAGAGCGCCCAGCCTTCGCTATAGGCGTTGAAGGCGAGCACCGTGCGGATCAGCGGCAGCTGCTGCGCGTAGTTGCCTTGCCAGACATGGCCGGGGATGCCCTCGTGGTAGACGAGGTCGCCGATGTTGGCCCGATTGTGCATCGTCGTGTCGCCAAGGTTCACCCAGATGCGCCCCGGCACGCTGCCGTCGATCGAGCCGGGGCCGCCGTAGGCCGGCGGTGCGCCCGCCTCTTCGGCGACAGGAAGGCGGCGGATCTCCAGCTTCGAACTGACGAGGCGGCGGAAGGCGAGCGGCAGGCGCTGGCGGATGAAGTCCAGCCGCTGCTCCATCGCCGCCACGATAGCGGCGCGGCCGGCATCGCCGGTGGGAAAGGCATAGCGCGGATCGGCCTGCAGCGCGACGGCGCGCTGCGCGACGGTGCCGCTGGTATAGCCCAGCTTGCGCAGGATCGGGTCCATGCGCGCGTGGATTTCCGCGAGCTGGTGCACGCCAAGCGCGTGGATCTCGTCCGGGGTCAGGCGCGTGGTGGTGCTCGCCCGCAGGGCCCAGGCGTAATACGCCTCGCCGTGCGGGCGTTCGCGCATGCCCGGCAGCGGCTTCGCCCGAGCCCGCAGCCGCTCGATCTCGGCAAGCTGGCGCTGCAGGGCGGGCACCGTGCCTTGGCGCAGGATCGCAAGGGCGCGATCCCGCCACGCCCCCGGAGTCGACGCGGTGCCTTTCGCGAGTGCGCCGACGAGGTCTCCGCCCTCGGCCGAGCTCGCAATGGTCGCCTTCAGCTGGGCGATCGTCTTGTCGAGCAGGAAGTCGGGCGGGATCAGGCCTGCCTCTTCGGCCCGGCGCATTCGCTCCCCCTCGCCGTCGAGCTGGGCCGCGAATTGGCCGAGGCGCGCGAGGTAGGCCTCGCCGTCCGCCTTGTCGTGCAAGGGTTGGTCGGCCCCCAGCAAGCGCGGCACATCGAGGTAGGCGCCCACGTTCTGGATCACGACGTACGGCGTGTTGCGCCATTCGCCCACCGCGACATCGCCGTAGGGCAGGGCGAAGCCTTCAAGCGCGACCGTGTAGGCGCTGCGTACGACCTCGATGCTGGTGCGCGTCGCCGGATCGAGCGTGGCGAGATCGACGGCCTGCGCACGCGCGAGGTCTCGCCGCAGCTGTGCCGCGACGGCCGCTTGTCCCGCGGCGGACCGATCCTCCAGGCGTCCGCGCAAGGCGGCGTGCGCGCCCTTGTCGACGCCAAGCGAAGTCGCCCGCTCGGGCTTGAGGGCCAGCAGGTTCCAGGCCACGGAATCGAGGAGGGCCGCCGTCCCCTGAGCAGGGCCACCGGCGGCCCGAAGCGTGGAGGGAAGGGCCAGGGCACTGGTGCCGGCAAGCCCCACCTTGAGCGCGGCCCGGCGAGAAACGGCGCGGAAGATCGGATGCATGGTCATCGGCACGAGATGAGCCCCGCGCCGCGATGGTGTCAACTTGCTCCGCTCGCCCCGCGCGCTACAGGAGGCGCATGGACATCGCCCTGTCGCTCGTGATGCTGACCGTGATCGCCCTGATCGGCGGCGCCGTGTTCCTGTTCCGCAAGGGACTGCGGCGCCAGGCGATCCTGATGCTCGTGCTCGCAGCGGTCATGGCGTTCAACGTGGCGATCTGGACTGTGCCGACCAAGAGCGGCAGCGCGCTCGTGAGCACCGGACCAAGCGGACTTGCGCGGTGAAATCCGCTGCGGATAATCGGCAGCTCGGTACTTCAACTGAGCAGGCCGTCGCGTAGTCTGGAACGATGAAGAACGGGCTCATCCTCGCTACCGCCGCGCTGTTGCTCTTGCACCCGGCGCTCGCCGCCGAGCCGGCGCCGGCCAAGCCGGCTAGCGAGCCCGCCAGCTGGGTCACGACCGAGGATTACCCGCAGGAGGCGCTGCGCTATAGTCAGCAGGGGACCGTCGGCTTCCGTATCGACATAGGACCCGATGGCGCGCCGGCCAATTGCACGATCGTGTCGAGCAGCGGCTCCCAAGTCCTCGATAAACGGACCTGTGAACTGATTCAGGAGCGCGCCTATTTCGAACCCGCGCGTGATGCCAAGGGCAAAGCGGTCGCATCCAGCTACATCAACCGCGTGCGCTGGGTGCTCCCTGTCAGCGATGCTCCCAAGCCGTTCGACCTTACGATCAGCTTCGTGGTCGGGGCCGATGGCAAGGTTACGAACTGCACGTCCACCGGCGGCGAGGGGATGCCGGCCAATGCCATGGCGGGGTTCGCCCAAGGTTGCTCGTCGGCGCAATACGTCCCGTACAACGGGCCGGACGGCAAGCCGGTGGCGCGCAAGGTGACATTGCGCATGTCCGCATCGGTCGATCCGGTCGGGCCGCCGCCCGCTGCCAAGTAAGCGTCGCCGCGCCAATCGACGCTGCGTCAAGGGTTTGTGCGTGATGTTCGCCGCATGTGGTGGACAGGCGGGCGTGTCGCGCTTATCTCGGCGGCCATGGCGAACCGCCTCCTTCTGACCCTGCTGGCCCTGCTGACGGGCCTGGCTGCGCAGATCGCGCCGGCTCAGGCGCGCGTTTCGGCCGAGCAGGCGACGGCGGTTGCGCTCGTCGCGCCGGCCGCGGCGCGCGCTCCGGCAGCCCCGGTGGAGTTGGCACGCTTGCCGGAAGCGGGTCGGCGCAATGCCCGGCTTGTCGCCGGCTTCGTCCACGCTCCTGTCGCTGCGGCGCAGACGGTCGCCACCGTGCATATCGGAGTGGATCGCGCCCGCGAGTAACGCGGAACCGCAGCGATCCTTCTCAGTTCTCGCGCCTGACGCAGCGTCGGCGCGCCTTGGCGCATTGTCGCGCCTGTATCCGTAAATCACAGGAATTCCGCCATGCTTGGGGCCATCGTCAAGTCCATCTTCGGCTCGTCCAACGAGCGCTACGTCAAGTCCCTCGACAAGATCGTGCGCCAGATCGCCGATTTCGAGCCGACGCTGGAAGCGATGAGCGACGACGAGCTCTCCGCCCAGACGCAGAAGTTCCGCCACATGCTTTCGGCTGGCAGCACGCTCGACGATATCCTGCCCGAAGCGTTCGCGACCGTGCGGGAGGCAGCCAAGCGCGTGCTCGGCATGCGTCACTTCGACGTGCAGATGATCGGCGGCATCGTGCTCCACCGTGGCGAGATCGCCGAGATGCGCACGGGTGAGGGCAAGACGCTGGTGGCGACGCTCGCCACTTATCTCAACGCGCTCCAAGGCAAGGGCGTGCACGTCGTCACCGTGAACGACTATCTTGCCCGCCGCGATGCCGAGCAGATGGGCCAGTTGCACGGTTTCCTGGGCCTCACCGTCGGCGTGATCGTGCCGAACCTCAACGAATATGAACGCCGCGAAGCCTATGGCGCCGACATCACGTACGGCACCAACAACGAGTTCGGCTTCGACTACCTGCGCGACAACATGAAGCACGAGCGCAACCAGATGGTGCAGCGCCCCTTCAACTTCGCGATCGTGGACGAGGTCGATTCGATCCTGATCGACGAGGCGCGCACGCCGCTTATCATCTCGGGGCCGACCGACGACAAGTCCGAGCTCTACATCCGGGTCGACGCCATCGTGAAGCAACTCGTCCCCGAGGACTACGAGGCGGACGAGAAGGGCAAGAACGTCACCCTGACCGAGGACGGCGTCGAGAAGGCGGAGAGGATGCTGGAGGCGGCAGGCCTGCTCGAAGGCTCGAACCTCTACGATGTCGAGAACACGCAGGTGGTCCACCACCTAGACCAGGCGCTGAAGGCGGTGGTCATGTTCAAGCGCGACATCGACTACATCGTGAAGGACGGCAAGGTCGTCATCATCGACGAGTTCACCGGCCGCATGATGGATGGCCGCCGCTGGTCGAATGGCCTGCACCAGGCGGTCGAGGCCAAGGAGGGCGTGCAGATCGAGCCCGAGAACCAGACGATGGCCTCGATCACCTTCCAGAACTACTTCCGCATGTACCCCAAGCTGTCGGGCATGACCGGTACGGCCGCGACCGAGGCGGCCGAGTTCTACGACATCTACAAGATCAACGTCGTCACCATTCCCACCAACGTGCCCGTCATCCGCGTCGACGAGGAGGACGAGTTCTACAAGAACACGCTCGACAAGTTCGCCGCCATCGCCAAGCTGATCCGCGAGCGGTACGAGACCGGGCAGCCGGTGTTGGTCGGCACCGTGTCGATCGAGAAATCGGAACTGCTGTCGGACTTCCTCACCAAGGAAGGCGTGCAGCACAACGTGCTCAACGCCCGCTTCCACGAGATGGAGGCGCACATCGTGGCGCAGGCCGGGCGGCTCGGCGCAGTGACGATCGCCACCAACATGGCCGGCCGCGGCACCGATATCCAGCTGGGCGGCAACATCGATTTCCGGGTCGACGACGAGTTGCGCGACATGGCCGAGGGGCCGGAGCGTGACGCGGCGCTGGAGCGCATCAAGGCGGAAGTCGCCGCCGAGAAGGCGCAAGTGCTCGCCGCGGGCGGCTTGTGCGTCATCGGCACCGAGCGGCACGAGAGCCGGCGCATCGACAACCAGCTGCGTGGCCGTTCGGGCCGCCAGGGCGACCCGGGCCTGTCGAAGTTCTACCTCTGTCTCGAGGACGACCTGCTGCGCATCTTCGGCCCGGACACGCTGTTCGCCAAGATGATGAACTCCAACCTCGCGGACGGCGAGGCGATCGGCTCCAAGTGGCTGAGCAAGGCGATCGAGACGGCGCAGAAGAAGGTCGAGGCGCGCAACTACGAAGTGCGCAAGCAGGTCGTCGAGTACGACGACGTGATGAACGACCAGCGCAAGGTCATCTACGAGCAGCGGGCGGACATCATGGATGCCGAGACGGTCGACGATGTCGTCGTGGAGATGCGGCATGACGCGGCGAACGCGATTGTCGCCGATGCCTGCCCCGCCGGCTCCTATCCCGAGAACTGGAACGTGGAGCAGCTCAAGGAGCGCACCCGCGATGTCCTCGGCATCGAGATCCCGCTCGAGGCCTGGATGGAGGAAGACGGTATCGAGCCCGAGGTGATCGAGGAGCGCATCACCGAGCTGGCCGACGCGCACATGCAGGCCAAGATGGCCAAAGACGATCCGTCGATCTGGCGCTCGGTCGAGAAGTCGATCCTGCTCGACCGGCTGGATCACTACTGGAAGGAGCATCTGGCGACGCTCGACGCGCTACGCCAGGTGGTGTTCCTGCGCGCCTATGCGCAGAAGACGCCGATCAACGAATACAAGCAGGAAGCTTTCGGCCTGTTCGAGCGCATGCTGGAGACGATCCGCGAGGACGTGACGCGCATTCTGGCGGTCAGCGAACTGCGCATGCAGGAGCAGGTCCAGCTGCCCGAACTGCCCGACTTCCTGACCGGCCACATCGATCCGCTGACCGGCTTCGACGATTCGGCCGATGGCGACGGGTCGGCGGGGCAGGCGGCTCTGTTCGGGACTCTGGCAGGCAGTCCGCAGGCCGGGCAGGCGGCAGCTGCGATCGCCTCGGGCGATAACCCCTATGCCGACCTGGCGATCAGCCGCAACGCGCCGTGCCCTTGCGGCTCGGGCAACAAGTACAAGCACTGCCACGGCGCGCTCAGCTGATGGAGAGCGCGGCTGGCGTCCCTCGTAGCCGCCCTCGTCAGCCGCGCGCGACTTCGACGCTCCTGCCGCCATCCCAGCGGCGCAGCACGAGATAGCGCCCATGAAGCGCGCCGCGGTCTTGGATCCCGAAACCCAGCACCGTCCCGTCCGCTCCCTCGGCGGCGGGTAGCCACTTCACCTGCTCGAGGCCGACGCGAAGGCCCTCGCGACTGAGGTCCGGTGCGCGCGCGATGCCCTCGGCCACGAGGCGGCCAAGATCGTGGCCTTTGGCGGCAGAGAGGCTGCCTGCCGCATCGATGCCCAGCCGGCCCTTGAGCGCTTGCAGTGTGCGATTGGCGTCCGAGTACATGTCGACATAAGTCCAGCCGTCGCACACTTGCGCGAAGTCGCCGTGGTAGCCGCGAAGCCCCGCCGTGTTCATGATGCGAGGGCCCGCCCATCCGCTTGCCCTCAGTGCGGTGGCCACGGGCGGCGCGGAAATACCGAGGCCAAGATAGGTGATGCCGTCCGGCCGAGCTTGGAGCACCGCCGCCACTTCATCGCCCGCGTCGCTCGCGAGCGGCGAAAGGCTCTGTTGGCCGACGATTTCCAGCCCGAGGATGGCGGCCTCGTCCTCCAGGTACTTGAGGTGGCGCGTGCCGATCGGCGAGTTGTCGTAGAGGACGCCGATCCGCCGGACGCCGCTTTCGGCCAGGTGCCGGGCGATCACGAGCGATTCGTCCTCGTGGCTGCCGACCTGCAGCTGGAACATGTACTTGCCGCGTGCCCGCTCCGCCCCGGCCCAGTTGATCGTCGGCACGCGCATGCGCTCGGCCAGGGGCGTCGCGATCAGGGCGTTGTCGCCAATCGCCGGACCGACGATCAGGAGAACGTCCTGCGCCACCAGTTCCTGATATGCCCTCTCGAGCGCCTCGGCGGTGCCGGAGGGGAGGCCGAGGCCATAGGCATGCACGAACTCCACCGCCGCCGCGATCCGCCCGCAGGCCTGCAAGGCCTCGACTTCGCGCTCGAGCCAATCGGCCGTATCGTCCGCAGCCGACCCGAGGTCCGCCATGTCGTTGAGCACGCCGACACGCACTGTCGCTGTCATCTGGTCCTCCCGAGAGTGGCGATCAGCCTGGTCGCGTTATCCCGCCGGGTGCAGCAATGTTCCACCGCGCGTAAAGCTCCTGCCGACCGGAGCATGTGTCGTTATTCGCCCGAACGGCGAGCGCGGGTCAGCTGTTCGCGGGAGTGGAGAGCACGCAGCGCATCTCCCCGTCCTGGCCGTTCGCCTCTATCCGGCGAAGGAAGCCGTCCGACAGCAGATGAAGCTTGAGCCCCTTCAGCTTGCCGCCAGTCATGGTGACCATGTCCCCCGTACGCAGATAGCTGCCACGAACCCCGCCAGCACGGTAGCTGGAGCCGCGGATGACCGCGAAGTCGAAGTCGGACGCGGGCACCCGGATCGGGCCGCCGGCATCGCCAGGCAGCTCGCAACTGTACTTGCCCTGGGCCATGGTGCCGATGAGGCCCCCGGGCACCGGCGGCGGTTCGGCGGCAGCCATGGCCGGGGTTCCGGACAGGAGGCCGGCAAGGAGGAGGACCGGTGCGGCCAGCGGTAGAGACCTTCGCATGAGGGTCCTGCTAGCACCTGAGCCGGGGAATTGCCACAACGCCGCGCAGGCGCTAAGGGCGCCAATCCCTGCGACCAGCACGGCTCTTATCCAGCGTAAGGCTTACCCATGAAGATCAGCGGCGTCGACATCCGCCCCGGCAATATCCTCGAATACGAGAAGGGCATCTGGAAGGTCGCCAAGACCCAGCACACCCAGCCCGGCAAGGGCGGCGCGTTCATGCAGGTGGAGATGAAGAACCTGATCGACGGCCGCAAGACCAACGTGCGCTTCCGCAGCGCCGACACGGTCGAGAAGGTCCGCCTCGATACCAAGGACTACCAGTTCCTCTACGCCGAGGGCGACGACCTGGTGTTCATGGACATCGAAACCTACGAGCAGATCACGCTGCCCGCCGATCTGCTGGGCGATGCCGCCGCGTTCCTTCAGGACGGCATGCAGGTGCTGCTCGAACTGTGGGAGGAACGGCCCATCTCGGTGCAGTTGCCCGAGCAGGTCGAGGCCACCATCGTGGAGGCCGATGCGGTCGTTAAAGGCCAGACCGCGTCGTCGAGCTACAAGCCGGCCGTTCTCGACAACGGCGTCCGGGTCATGGTGCCGCCGCATATCGAAAGCGGGACGCGCATCGTCGTGGATGTTTACGAGAAGGCTTATGTCAGGAAGGCGGACTGATCCGATGCGTACTTTGTCTCTTCTCGCGCTGGGCGCTGCCCTGGCCGTCACTCCCGCCGTTGCCGCTCCTGCCAAGAAGGCTGCGGCGCCGGCCGCGCCTGCGGCGACCGCGGGTCAGCAGCCGCCCGCCGAAGTGCAGCACGCCATGCTGTACCTGAAGGTGCTGATCAGCGGCCTGCAGTCCGACCAGGTCGAGCAGCCGGTGAAGGGGGCGCTGGTCGGCTGCCTCTACAACAACTCGCTGGGCAAGATCACCGACTCCATGGACAAGGTCATTGCCGAGAACCCCAGCAAGATCCGCCGCGACAATCCCAGCGAACTGCTGAGCGCGATGGCGGCGATCTGCGGCTTCCGCCCGAGCGGCGAAGCATCTTCCGCCCCCACGGCGCCGTCCTCGACCGCGCCCAAGGCGCCGGCGACCACCGGCCGCTAAGGCGTCCCGGCCCTCGCGGCCGTCCAGAATACAAGGTACGACATGGCCCTTTCCGGTCTAATCCGCGTCATGGAGAAGGCGGCCCGCAAGGCGGGTCAGCGCTTGCGCCGCGACTTCGGCGAGGTCGAGCACCTCCAGGTCTCGCGCAAGGGGCCGTCCGATTTCGTGTCCAAGGCCGACCAGGCGGCGGAGCGCACGATCTGGGACGAGCTGCGCGCGGCGCGCCCCGACTGGGGCTTCCTGATGGAGGAGGGCGGCGAGATCGAGGGCGATCCGACCAAGCCGCGCTTCATCATCGATCCGCTCGACGGCACCAGCAACTTCCTGCACGGCATCCCGCACTTCGCGGTGTCGATCGGCGTCCAGGAACCGCGATTGGACGGCAACGGCTGGGGCGAGGTGACGGCCGGCGTCGTCTACCAGCCGATCACCGACGAGACTTTCTGGGCGGAGAAGGCGCGGGGCGCCTGGTTGCAGGACCGGCGGCTGCGGGTCTCCTCGCGCCGGATGCTCGACGAGGCGCTGATCGCCACCGGCATACCCTTCTCCATCCGGGGCGACCGCGCGAAGTGGACCAAGATCTACCACGCCATCGGACCCAATGTCGCCGGCATTCGCCGCTTCGGTGCGGCGGCGCTCGATCTGGCATGGGTGGCGGCGGGGCGCTACGAAGGTTTCTGGGAAGAAGGCCTGAAGCCTTGGGACAGCGCGGCGGGCTGCCTGCTGGTGCGCGAGGCCGGCGGGTTCGTGTCGGACTTCCGCGGTCGTTCGCAACCGATCTGCGACGTCGAGGTCCTGGCCGGTAACGACGCGCTGCATTCCCGTCTTCACAAGCTGGTGGCCGGTGCCTTGAAGGACTGATCAGGCATTCGGCGCGTCGAACGGTGGAGCGAAATCGACGAGTCGAATGAAACCGGACCAAGCCGCTGCCGTTCGTAGCGGGTATGATCCAGCGCGCTTTCATTCTCTTCAGTATCGCCAGTGCTCTCGTGCTGCTGTTCGCGGCGCGTGCCAGCATGGCCCGGACCGCCAGCGACGTGCCTGGCGCGATGGCGAGCCAATTCGACCTCTCCAAGCACCGCAAGCCGGATGATCAGCGACAATTCCGCGTAGCTGCCATGCAGTCACCCTCCCAACCGGATGATGCGGCGCCGCATTGGTCCTACAGCCTCCTCGACGGCGGCCCGACGCTTGAAGTCGCCGCGCTTGGCGGTGGCTCGAAGGACGCGCCGGGTCTTGCACATGTCCGTGTCGATTGGGCGTTCTGATCCGCTTGCTCCGAAGAGGCAGCGCCGCTAAGTGACAGCCGCTCGGAAGCCGCTGCGGCGGTTTTTCGAGCCTTGGAACGTTGCGGACAGGCCTGACGGCTTCGCAGAATAGACAAGCCCACGTGCGGGCGTGGCGAAATGGTAGACGCAGTGGATTCAAAATCCACCGGAGAAATCCATGTCGGTTCGAGTCCGACCGCCCGCACCAGTCCGACTATCATTCTTTTAGCCACTTGGCCGGCAGACCTCCGGCAGGGATCCTGAGCGATAGCGGTGAGATGGGCTCGAGGCTGCGCTGCCCTGCGCCTCGCGAACGCACGCGTCTCAACGAGCCGCATAACGGCCATTCGCGGCTCGAAGCCTCAGGACCGACGAGGTCATGCAAGGGGTGCGAAGCGATTTTAATTTGCGGCGTGGCGAGCGCGATTGCGGTTGACAGAATTTTGTCTATCTCTCAACTTGAGTTTGAAGGCGATCGTACCGGAGCACAGGTCTCTGCGTCGTCTCCCGCCCTAGCACGCGCGTGAGGGGCAGGCCGTGTGCCGGTCGACCGCGACAGCACTCTCGTAAGAACCTTGGCTCGTTCGGCTCGCCCGATCGGAGCCGCGCGTCTCCTGGAGATATTCGATGAATGCCGTAGCCACTGCCCTTCCGATCTCGCACCATGCGATCTTTCCCGACCTGGAAGTCGTCCGCGTCGAAGCCAATCTCGGTGCCGAGGTTCGCGGTCTCGACCTTAGCGGGCCCATCGCGGACGAACTCGCCGATCTCGTCCGCGAACTTCTGTGGGAGCACCAAGTCCTGTTCTTCCGCGACACCGGGATCGACGACGCCAAGCAGGCGGAGATCGGCCGCATTTTCGGACCGCCCGTCGCCGACAGCATCCGCAAGCGCCAGGGCGCCAAGGACGAGGACATCATCCCGTTCCACAGCGGGCCTTATGCCAATTCCTACTACGGCACGCCCTGGCACGCCGACGCCACCTACCTCGAGACGCCATACCTCGTTTCGGTCCTGCGTAGCGTGATCGCCCCCGAGATCGGCGGCGACACCGCCTGGTCGAGCGGCATCTCGGCTTATGAGGCACTGCCTGAGGAGGTGAAGGCGCGGATCGATGGGCTGACCGCGATCCACCGCCCCAACGGCAAGGCCTATCAGCTGATCGAAGACGAGCAGGAACTGGCCGAGTACCTCGCCGAATACCCCGGCAGCGAGCATCCCGTCGTGACCACTCATCCCTACAACGGCAAGAAAGTGCTCTACGTCAACGAGGGCTTCACCAAGGAGATCGTCGGCCTGCCCGAGGCCGAGAGCAAGGAATTGCTTCGCTATCTAACCCAGCAGTTCTATCGCCCGGAGAACATCGTGCGCTTCAAGTGGCGCCCGGGCTCGCTGGCGATCTGGGACAACCGTGCTGTCCAGCACTACGGCATCGCCGACTACGGTAACCAGCAGCGCGTTCTTGTCCGCGTCGTCGCCAAGGGCGACCGGCCGACCCGCTGAATGGAAGCAGGCCGCGCGTTCCCCGGCGCGGCCTGCATTCGACCGAGAGCCCCACTGATGACCACATCGCCGCTCACCTCCCGCCATGGATGGCGCCGCCTTCGCCGGCCCGTTTTCATCGTTTCGATCGCGCTCTCGCTGCTGGCGGGCTGCAAGCGCAGTGAAGACAAGCTCCCCGTCCTTCATGTCGGCGATCAGCTCCAAGTCCTGCAGGCGCCGCTTGCCGCCGCCGGAGAGGACAAGCCGAAGGGCTATCGCATCGAATTTTCCAACTTCATCGGCGGGCCAGCCGTGATCGCCGCGGAGACCGGCGGTTCGGTCGATGTCGGCTACATGGCCGAGACACCGCTGGTCTTCGCCCAGGCGGCCGGCAGCCCGGTCAAGGTCGTCGCCGTCAGCCAGGGCTTCGGCACGACCTCGTCCAACATCGCGCTCGTCGTGCCCACCAACTCACCGATCCGCTCGATTGCCGATCTTAAGGGCAAGAAGGTCGCTTACGGGCCTGGGACGGTGACGCAGTATCTGCTTGCCCGCGCGCTCGATAGCGTTGGGCTGTCCCTGAACGATATCCGGACGGTGCAGATGGCCGCGTTCAGCCCCGCGGCGCTCGATCGCGGCATCGCCGATGTCTTCACCGCGACCGAGCCGATGCTTTCGAAGAGCATCGCCGAGGGCCGCATTCGCGTGCTGGTCAACGGCGGCGCGCCCTTCATTCCGGGTTTCGGTTACCTCGTCGCCTCGGATCGCGCGCTGGCCGACCCGGCGCGCGCGAAACTGATCGCCGACTTCGTGGCGCGAGCGGCGCGGGCGGTGCGCTGGCGGCGCGAAAACGTGGCCAAGGCGGTGCCTTACACGGCCAAGCAATTCAACGTCTCGCCGGAGCTGGCCGAAGCGATCCTGAAGCGCAATCCGCAGCACTATACGCCGATCGATGCGTCGATCGTGTCCAAGCAACAGGAAGAGGCCGACCTGTTCTACAAGCTTGGCCTGATCCACAAGCGCGTCGACGCCAAGCAGGTCTTCGACGAACGCTACAACCCGGTCGTCATCGACGTGGAGAAACCGCAATGAACGCTCCGATCGCAATCCCGGTGCCGGGCGCCGGTGATGTCGGTCCGCTCGTGCGCCCCGCCGTCCGGCGCGAATCCGGACGCGTGAGCCGCCTTTCGCTCGTTCGCCGCGCGCTCGGTCCGATCCTTGTTGTCGCGGCTTGGGCGATTTCCACCAGCTTGGGGTTGGTCGATCCTTCGGTCCTGCCGTCGCCCGCCGATCTCGGCGGTACGGTCGCTCGCTTGTGGCACGAACAAAGCTTGGCCCATCAGGTCGGCGTGTCGCTGAGCCGCGCCGCTGTTGGTGGAGGCCTTGGCGTTATCCTTGGTCTTGTACTCGGCGTCTCGGCCGGGCTCTTTCGCCTTGGCGAAGAGTTGTTCGACGCGCTGCTCCAGATGCTGCGCACCGTGCCGTTCCTTGCGCTCGTGCCGCTGTTCATTGTCTGGTTCGGGATCGACGAGACGCCCAAGCTGATCCTCATCGCGCTCGCGACGACGTTTCCCATGTACCTCAACACCTATGCCGGGGTCCGCAACGTCGACCGCAAGGTGATCGAGGCGGCGAAGACGTTCGGGCTGACCGGTCCGCGGCTCATCCGCGAAGTGGTGTTGCCGCTGGCGCTTCCTTCGATCCTGACCGGTCTGCGCTTCGCGTTGGGCGTGTCGGTGCTCGTGCTGATCGCCGCCGAGCAGATCAATGCCTCGGCTGGCCTGGGCTACTTGCTCAACACGGCGCAGCTCTACCAGCAGGTGGATGTGATCCTGGTGTGCATCGCGATCTACGCTGCGCTCGGCCTCGGCGCCGATCTCATCGTGCGAATGCTCGAACGACTGCTCATGCCCTGGCGCGCCGGCGTGGCCGCCCGATAGGAGACCTTGATATGTTGCAACTCGCCACATCCGCCGGCGATCTTGCCATCACCGGGCCCGCTCGCACGGACGTTGATGCTTTCTCAGGGCATGCGAACGCGGTCGACGTGAGGGGGGCAGGGCGCGTCTTCCACGACCGTCCGGTACTCGACGGCGTGGACTTGTCGATCCGGACCGGAGAGTTCGTCGCGCTGCTCGGAGCCTCGGGGAGCGGGAAGACGACCTTGCTGCGCATCCTGGCCGGGCTCGACGCGCCCGATAGCGGCGAGGCCTGGGTGCCCGAAGCGCGCACCGTGGTGTTCCAGGAGCCGCGGCTCATCCAGTCCAAGAACGTCTGGCGCAACGTGGTCCTGGGCCTGTCCGGCCAGCAGGCTTCGCGCGACCGCGCGGTGCGAGCCCTCGCGGAAGTCGGGCTTGAGCACCGGGTCGATGCGTGGCCCGCGACGCTCTCGGGCGGAGAGGCCCAGCGCGTGGCGCTGGCGCGAGCCCTGGTGCGGGAGCCCCGCCTGCTGCTGCTTGACGAGCCTTTTGCCGCGCTCGATGCGCTGACCCGCCTCAAGATGCAGCGCCTGATCGGCGCGCTTTGCCTGGCGCATGGCCCCGCCACGCTGCTGGTGACGCATGACGTCGATGAGGCGATTCTGCTGGCGGATCGCGTGCTGGTCCTGCGCGAGGGCCGGATCGCCTTCGACCGTCGCATCACCCTGTCGCATCCCCGACGCGCCAGCGGCCCGCAATTCGATGCCTTGCGTGGTGAACTGCTTGTCGAGCTGGGCGTATTCGAGGACAGCTGAGCCGCAGAAGGTTCTCGGATCGCAGCCACCGATCCTGCCCGGGTTCGTACCGGCTCCTCAGTTCATGAGACCGGACTCGTCGTCGTTGTCATGGGTGACCGTCGGCGGACCGGCGCGCTCGCGCGAAGCCTCGATCATGGCCTGGATTTGCTCGGGCGAGGCAAGTTGCGCCGGCGCATGTCCGGCTTGCGCCGCTGATTGTGCCGACTCGTAGGCGCCGGTCACCGCCGTCGCCACTTCGTACTGTCCGGAGTTCACCGCGGTATCGGGGCTCGCGGAGGAGCCGGCGCTTTCGGCGCCGAAGCCCCACGCGCCCGCGCTCCAGCCCTCGTCGTCGGTCACCGGGTTCGGCGCACTGGCGGATACCGGGGCGCTCTCGCTCGGAGCACTCGTCTTCACGACGGCTCCGGCCGGCGCGGCCTGGTTCTCGCCGCCGGCGACGAAGCCCACGACCAGGCTCACCGCAATCGTGCAGATGGCGAAGTGGCGATAGGTCTTGGACGAGATCGCGCCGGTAGCAGCCATGCCTTCGGCCTTACGCAGGCGCGGTAAGTCATTGGTGCAGCGAGATGGTTAGCAAGCCGTTTCGATGAGATCGGCGCGGCAGCGTAGCCGCAAGCCTTGCCGACAATAACTGTCAAGGTAACCGACAGTTTACGCCTGGCGGATAGGGAGTGCGCTGGGCCGCCCGGTCTCGCAGAGGCACTCCACGCGATCATGATCCGACTGTTCAAGCATTACATCCCCCATGCGGTGGTCCTGCTGTGGCTGGTCGACCTGCTGGCGCTGGTCGCCGCGAACGAAGCCTCGTGGCGTTTGCGCGCCGGCCAGATCGGGATCGAGCTTGGCCCGATCAGCGAGCGCATGTGGCCGCATCTCGGCTTTGCCGGGATGATGGTGACGGCGATGATCGCGGTCGGCGTCTATGGCGCCGACGCGCTGCGGTCGATGCGGTTCGCCGCGGCGCGCCTGCTGGTGGCGATCTCGCTGGGCGTCATCGCGCTCTCGTTCATCGACTTCCTGATCGCCGGGCAGAACTTCTGGCGCTCGACGCTCGCCTACTCGATGGCGATCGCCTTCGGCCTGCTGATCGCGGATCGTCTGGTCCTGGGCACGTTTCTGGGGACCTCGGCATTCCGGCGCCGGGTCCTGGTGCTTGGTGCCGGCAAGCGCGCCATGCGTCTGCGCGAGTTGGGCGATCGGCCGGAGAGCGGCTTCGCGATCGTGGGCTACGTCGGCATGAGCGAGGCCGCGCCCATGATCGACGAGGCGATCCCGCGCAGCGCGATCCACAATCTCACTCGCTTCGTCGAGAACCTGGGCGTGAGCGAAGTGGTCCTGGCGCTGGAGGAGCGACGCAACGCCTTGCCGCTCAAGGATCTGCTCCGCATCAAGACCGCCGGCGTTCATGTCAACGAGTTCTCCAGCTTCCTGGAGCGCGAAACGGGCCGGGTCGACCTCGATACGGTCAATCCCAGCTGGCTGATCTTCTCGGACGGCTTCTCTTCAGGCCGGGCGATATCCAGCGTCGCGAAGCGCTTGTTCGACGTGACCGCGAGTGCGCTGCTCCTGTCGGTGACCGCGCCCGTGATCCTGCTGTTCGCGCTCATGGTGAAGCTGGACAGCAAGGGTCCGGCCTTCTTCCGCCAGCGCCGCGTCGGGCTCTTCGGGGAGAATTTCAACGTCATCAAGCTGCGTTCCATGCGCACCGATGCCGAAGCGGCGGGCGCGCAGTGGGCGTCCAAGGACGATCCGCGCGTCACCCGGATCGGCCGGTTCATCCGCAAGGTGCGCATCGACGAGCTGCCGCAGACGTGGAGCGTCCTCAAGGGCGAGATGAGCTTCGTCGGGCCCCGTCCCGAGCGCCCCGAATTCGTGGCCGATCTGGAAGAGCATCTGCCCTACTACGCCGAGCGCCACATGGTGAAGCCGGGCATCACCGGATGGGCGCAGATCAACTATCCCTACGGCGCCTCGATCGAGGACTCGCGCAACAAGCTCGAATACGACTTGTACTACGCGAAGAACTACACGCCGTTTCTCGACCTGCTGATCATCCTGCAGACGTTGCGCGTGGTGCTGTGGAGCGAGGGCGCCCGCTGATGCCTGCGCTTCCCGCCGATCTGTGGAGCATCGTCGCGCTTGCGCTGCACATGGCGGCGGCGATCGGGGCGGCGGCGCTCGCGCTATGGCTGTGGCCGCGAGCGGGGCGGTTCGGCGCGGCGGGTGGTGCCATCCTGGCCGCACTGGCGATGACCGCGGTCTGGTCTCTCGCCGAAGCGGTGGAGATGCGCGAGACGCTGGTCGGCTCGGTGCTGGAGACAGGGCGCAACCTGGCCTTGCTGCTGGTGCTCTATCGCCTGTTCGCCAGCGACGGCCGGCACGATAGCGTCTCGCCGATCCGCCCGGTGCTTTACGCGCTCGTCTTCGTCGAGGTCATCCACCTCGGCGCGGACGCGAGCCTGTCGCGCATTCCGATGGTCGCGGGCGTGCGCGAGATCGCAGCGGGGTTCGGCGCGCTTCTACGCCTGCTGGTGGCGGTGGGCGCGCTGGTGCTGGTCCACAATCTCTACGGTGGAGCCCCGCGCGAAGCGCGGATGGCCCTGCGCTGGCCCGCTGCGGCGTTCGCGACAGTTTGGGTCTTCGACCTCAACCTTTACACCGTCGCCTACCTTTCGGCGGGCTGGCCACGCGAGATCGCCGCCCTGAGAGGCCTCGCGACCATCGCGGCGCTCGGCCTGCTTGCGATCGGGGCCACGCTGGGGCGGGACGAGCTGCGGCTGAAGCCCTCGCGCGCCGTGACCTTCCAGACGTTCTCGTTGCTCGTGATCGGCGGCTATCTGGTGGCGATGGTCGGCCTGGCGCAGTGGCTCGCCTACTTCGGCGGCGACTTCGCCCGGCTCATCGAGGTTGGGTTCCTCACCGTGGCGGCCGCGGTTGCGCTGCTGGTGCTGCCTTCGCGCAAGCTGCGCAGCTCGCTGCGGGTGGTGCTGGCCAAGCACTTGTTTCAGCATCGCTACGACTACCGCGAGGAGTGGCTGCGCTTCACCCGCACGATCGGCAACATCGGGCCCGAGGCGCTCCCGCTGGGTGAGCGCGTGGTGCAGGCGCTTGCCGACGTGGCCGGCAGCGGCGGCGGCATCCTGCTGATGAGCGGCGATCAGGGCGAGCTGACACTGGCGGCGCGCTGGAACTGGTCCGAAATCGAAGTTCCGGCGGGCGACCTGGGCCAGGACTACAGCGCCTTCCTGGAACGCGAGAGCTTCATTGCCGACCTCGACGAGGTCCGCAGCGGCAAGGCGGCGGGCAACCAGCTCGCGCCCGCCTGGATGGTCGAGGACCCGCGCGCGTGGGCGGTGGTGCCCCTGATCCACTACGAGCGCCTAGTCGGCATCGTGCTGCTGCGGCGACCCGAGGTGACCCGCAAGCTGGACTGGGAGGACTTCGATCTGCTGCGCGTGATCGGGCGGCAGCTGGCAAGCTATCTTGCCGAGAGCGCCAGCCTGGAAGCCCTGGCCGAGGCGAGCCGGTTCGACGACTTCCATCGGCGCATCGCCTTCGTCATGCACGACATCAAGAACCTGGCCAGCCAGTTCAGCCTGCTCGCCCGGAATGCCGAACTGCACGCCGGCAAGAAGGCGTTTCGCGACGATATGATCGTGACGCTGCGTAACTCGTCGGAGAAGCTCAACACGTTGATCGCGCGCTTGTCGCGTTACGGCACGGGCCAGGTTGACAGGCTCGGCGAGGTGCAGGCGGACGAGGTGGTGCGCGGGGTGATTGCGCGCTTCGCGGGAGCCGAGCGCGTGGTGCTGACCGAATGCCAGGACTTGCGCGTCATCGCGAATCGCCATTCGCTGGAGCAGGTTCTGCTGCATCTGGTGCAGAACGCGGTCGATGCGAGTTCGCCACAGAGCCCGGTGTTCCTGTCGCTCGTCACGGAGGGACCGCACGCGCGGTTCGAAGTCGTCGACAGCGGCCACGGCATGTCGCCCGAGTTCATCCGCACGCGGCTGTTCAAGCCATTCGTCTCCACCAAGAGCGGGGGCTTCGGCATCGGTGCGTTCGAAGCGCGCGAGCTGGTGCGGGCGATGCGCGGCCGTCTCGACGTGGATTCGCGCGAAGGGCTCGGTTCGCGCTTCGTCATCCGCATCCCCTTGTCGCGCGCGGCCGATGCGAGTGGCGATAGGCTTATCGAGGATCAGAAGGTCGCATGAGCAACGCGAAGGCATCCAGAAGCAGTGGCCTGCCCAAGCTGCTTATTGTCGAAGACGATGCCGGCCTGCAGGCGCAGCTCAAGTGGGCTTACGAGGATTTCGAGGTGTTCGTGGCGGGCGATCGCGCCTCGGCGCTGGCCGTGTTGCGATCCGAGGAGCCCGACGTCGTGACGCTCGACCTCGGATTGCCGCCCGATCCAGACGGCGTGTCCGAAGGCTTCGCGGTGCTCGACGCGATCATGGCCCTGAAGCCCGACACCAAGGTTGTCGTCGCCTCGGGACATGGCGCTCGCGAGAGCGCGCTCCAGGCGATCGCGCGCGGCGCCTACGATTTCTACCAGAAGCCCGTCGACATCGATGCGCTCGGCCTGATCGTGCGCCGGGCCCTGCAGCTGCAGAAGCTGGAGGAGGAGAACCGCCGCCTCGCCGCCCGCGCGCAGCAGGGCGACAAAGTGCTTGGCCGGCTGATCACTGCCGCCCCGGAGATGATCAAGGTGGCGCGCACGATCGAGCGCGTGGCCAACACCAATGTCTCGGTCATGCTTCTGGGCGCCAGCGGCACCGGCAAGGAACTGCTGGCGCGCGGGCTGCACGAGGCGAGCGATCGCGCGGGCCGGGCGTTCGTCGCGATCAACTGCGCGGCAATCCCGGAAAACCTGCTCGAAAGCGAGTTGTTCGGCCACGAGCGTGGCGCTTTCACGGGCGCGATCAAGACCACCGAAGGCAAGATCGAGCAGGCCGCCGGCGGCACCCTGTTCCTGGACGAGGTGGGCGACATTCCCCTGCAGCTCCAGGTCAAGCTGCTGCGCTTCCTGCAGGAGCGCGTGATCGAGCGGGTCGGCTCGCGCACCTCGATCCCGGTCGACACCCGGATCGTGTGCGCCACGCATCAGGACCTCGACACGATGATCGCGGACGGCCGGTTTCGCGAGGACTTGTACTATCGTCTCGCCGAGATCGTCGTGCGCATCCCGAGCCTGGCCGAGCGTCCGGGCGATGCCGCCTTGCTGGCGAAGTCGTTCCTCCACCGCTACGCGAAGGAGATGAACCCCAGCGTGCGCGGCTTTGCCGCCGATGCGCTGGTCGCGATCGATGCATGGCGCTGGCCGGGCAACGTGCGCGAGCTGGAGAATCGAGTGAAGCGCGCCGTCATCATGGCGGACGAGAAGCTGGTCGGCGCCGCCGATCTCGATCTCGTGCCGCCCGGCGAGCAGGCGTTCACCGCGCTGAACCTCAAGACCGCGCGCGAGCAGACCGACCGCAAGGTGATCCGCCATGCGCTTGCCCGCAGCGAAGGCAACATTTCCAGCACCGCCAAGCTGCTCGGGATCAGCCGGCCCACGCTTTATGACCTGCTCAAGCAGTACGATCTGCACAACTGAGCGCCAGCGCTGGGTACGGCTGTCGACCGTTGCCGTAGCTTTCGGACTGGCGCTGGCCCCGCTGGCGGGGCATGCCGAGCCCGAGCCCGAGCCCGAGCCCGAGCCCTACGCGCGATCGATCGCCGCCGCTCGCGATGCGCTGTCGCGCGGCGACGGAGTGGATGCCGAGATGAAGGCGCGTGCCGCCCTGCAGCGCGGCGCGCCCCGGGCCGAGGTGTCCGCCTATCTGGGAGAGGCCTACCTCGATCAGGGCGATCTCGATCGTGCCCGGGCATGGCTGGGATCGGGCGACTTCGCGCCGGAAGCCAGGCTTTCAGGCCTGCGCGCGCTGGCGCGGCTCGAGAGGGACACGGGCGATCTTGCGGCCGCGGCCAAGGCTTACGACCGGGCCCTGGCGATCGCCCCACGCGATGCCGGGCTCTGGGTCGAGATCGGCCGGCTGCGCTACGTGGCGGGCGAGCACCTCGCCGCCATCGCCGTGGCCGAGCGCGCCGTCGCGCTCGACCCGGCCAACGTGCGTGCGCTGGAGTTTCGCGGCGAACTGGTCCGCGATCGCTATGGTCTGCTGGCGGCGATCCCCTGGTTCGAGGCGGCGCTGATGCACGCGCCGAGCGATGTCTCGGTGCTGACCGAGTACGCCGCGACCCTGGGCGAGCTTGGTCGCGCGAGCGAATGCCTGGTGGTGACGCGGCGTATCCTGCAACTCTCCCCGGGCAATCCGCAGGCGTTCTACCTGCAGGCCGTGATCGCCGCGCGCGCCGGCGACTATGAGCTCGCGCGCGGTCTCATGGCGCGCACCAAGGGCAAGCTCGGCGCGCTTCCGGGCGTGCTGATGCTGCAAGGTGTTCTCGAACTGGCAGCGGGTAACACGCGCAGCGCCGCCGACGCCCTGGAGCAAGTGCTCTCCCGCCAGCCCGACAACCTGCGCGCCAAGGAACTGCTCGCGCGGGCGCTCTTCCAGGGCAGGCAATTCCGCTACCTGACGCTCCGCTTTCGCGGCGACATCGCGGCGGGCGCGACCTCGCCGTATCTGCTGACCATGGTCGCGCGGGGCTACGAGACGGTGGGGGACCGGGCGGCCGCCGGAGTCCTGCTCGACCGCGCCGCCGCGCCGCAAGTTCCCGGACTGCGGGTCGTGGGCACGAACGCGGTGAGCCTGCTGCTGGCCAAGGGGCAGGCCGATGAGGCGGCCAGCCTGGCGCAGCAGGCGCAGGCCTCGACGCCGGGCATGTATGACACACAGTCACTCGCCGGCGATGCGCAGTTCGCCAGAGGCGACGCGGCAGCGGCGGCGCAGCGCTATGCCGACGCTGCAAGGGTTCGCATGTCGGAGAGCCTGCTGCTGCGCCGGTTCGCGGCGTATCACGCGATGGGCGACGGCGAGGAGGCGGCGCAGATGGTCGATGCCTATCTGCTGCAAAACCCCACGAGCCGCGTGGCGCTGAGGCTGGCGGCCACTCTCGCTGTCGCGCAGGGCGACGCCTCGCGCGCCGGGAGCATCCTCGACTATCTGCGGCGTTCGGGCGGCGGACGCGACGTGCAACTGCTCTGCGATCTGGCGCTGGTCCAGGACGCCGCCGGTGAAGCCGGGCAGGGCGAGGCCAGCGCGGAGGATGCCTATCGGCTCCAGCGTGCCAATCCGACAACCGCACAGGTTCTGGGTCTGAGCTACGCGACGCTCGGCCTTAACCGCCAGGATGCCGCCGCGCTGCTGGACAAGGCACGGCGCATGCTCGGCGCCAATCCGATGATCGCGGAGGCGCGGGCCAGGTTGCGGCGCACCCCAGGCTGACTATCAGCTCTTGGGCTGGTAGGTCTGTTCCGGGCCGGGGAAGGTGCGTTCGCGCACTTCCTGTGCATAGGTCTGCGCCGTCTCACCGATAAAGCCCGCCAGGTCGCCATAGCGTTTTACGAAGCGAGGCACGCGCTCGAACATGCCGAGCATGTCCTCGGTTACGAGCACTTGCCCGTCGCATTGCGCGGAGGCGCCGATGCCGATCGTGGGGATCGCGAGCTTCCGGGTCAGGGCGATCGCGATCGGCTCGACCACGCCCTCGATAACGACCGCGAAGGCGCCGGCTTCGGCCACGGCCTCGCCGTCCGCCAGGATCTTGGCGTGTTCCTGTTCGCTCCGGCCGCGCGCGCCGTAGCCTCCGAGCGCGTTCACCGCCTGCGGTGTCAGGCCGACATGCGCCATTACCGGGATGCCGCGCCGGGTGAGGAACGCGATCGTCTCGGCCATCGCTTCGCCGCCTTCGAGCTTGACCCCGGCCGCGCCGGTCTCGGCCATGATCCGGCTGGCCGAGGCAAAGGCAGCCTGCGGGCTCGCCTCGTAGGAGCCGAACGGCATGTCGACGATCACGACCGAATGATAGCTCCCCCGGACGACCGCCGCGCCGTGGGCGATCATCATCTCCAGCGTAACCGCCAGGGTCGAGGGAAGCCCGTAGATGACCTGGCCGAGGGAGTCGCCGACCAGCAGCAGGTCGCAATGCGGATCGAGCAGTTGCGCCTGGCGCGCGGTGTAGGCGGTCAGCATCACCAACGGCTCGGCGGTGGCGCCGCCCGACTTTCGCCGTTGGATCGCGGGAACGGTCAGGCGCTTCATCGGCGCCGGCGTGGGATTGGCGCGGCTGGTCGCGGTGTCGAGCTGGAAGGTCGTGGACATGGGCCCGGCTTGTAGCGCCCCACATGGCGCGAAGCAAAGCCGGGGATCGCCGCGCGATTGCGCTTGCCATGCGGTTGCTTGCCGCTAGCCTCCCGTCATCCATGCGTAATTTTTCGGGGGAACCCGCATGTTCGGTCGCGTAAAGTCGCTAGATGCCATCCTGGCGACGGCGGAAAAGAAGTCGCTGCATCGCTCGCTAGGCGCATTTCAGCTCACGATGCTGGGCATCGGCGCCGTCATCGGCACCGGTATCTTCGTGTTGACGGCCGAAGCCGCGCAGAAGGCGGGGCCGGGCATGATGCTCTCGTTCGTCATCGCCGGGTTCGTCTGCGCGGTCGCGGCGCTCTGCTATGCCGAGATGGCGGCGATGGTGCCGGTCTCGGGCTCCGCATACACGTACAGCTACGCGGTCATGGGCGAGCTCATCGCCTGGATGGTGGGCTGGGCGCTCATCCTGGAGTATGCCGTCTCGGCCGGTGCCGTCTCGGTCGGCTGGTCGGGCTACTTCGTGGGCTGGCTCAACTCGAGCTTCAATCTGAACATACCGCTTACCTTTGTGCGCGGTCCTTTCGATGGCGGGCTGATCAACGTGCCGGGAATGCTGGTGGCCTTGCTGGTCACCGCGCTGCTGGTGAAGGGCACCAAGGAAAGCGCGACGTTCAACGCGGTGCTCGTGGGCGTGAAGATCACCGCGCTCACCGCCTTCATCGCGCTGACCATCCCGGTCATCAAGTCCGGCCAGTTCACGCCCTTCGCGCCGCTCGGCTTTGCCGGCATTTCGGGCGCGGCGGCCTCGATCTTCTTCGCTTACGTGGGCTTCGACGCGGTCTCGACCGCGGCGGAGGAGACCACCAATCCCCAGCGCAACATGCCGATCGGCCTGATCGGCAGCCTGGCGGTCTGCACGATCTTCTACATGCTCGTCGCCGCCGGCGTGATCGGTACGGTCGGCGCGCAGCCGGTGTTCGGCCCTGGGGGCGAGATCCTCTCGCCCGGCACGACCGCGCTGTCGCAAGCTTGCCGCTCGATCCAGGACGCGGCGGTGGTCTGCTCGAAGGAGGCGCTGGCCTGGACGCTCAAGCAAATCGGCTTCCCGACGGTAGGCTGGCTGGTCGGCGCGGCGGCGATCATCGCGCTGCCTTCGGTGATCCTGATGATGATGTTCGGTCAGACCCGCATCTTCTTCGTGATGAGCCGCGACGGGCTGCTGCCCGAGTTCTTCTCGCGCCTGCACCCGCGCTTCCACACGCCGTATGTCATCACGCTGCTGACCGGTGTGTTCGTCGCGCTGTTCGCCGCGTTCTTTCCAGTCGGTCTCCTGGCGGACGTGTCGAACTCGGGCACGCTGTTCGCCTTCGCGGCGGTCTCGATCGCGGTGTTCATGCTGCGGCGGACCGATCCTGCGCGTCGGCGTCCGTTCCGCACGCCCGCGATCGTGATCGTGGCGCCGCTCGCGATCCTGGGCTGCGTGTATCTGTTCTTCAGCCTCTCGGCGGTGACGATCGAGCTGTTCTTCGGCTGGGCCTTCGTCGGCCTGATCGTATATTTCCTCTACAGCCGCCGCACGAGCCACGTGGGGCGCGGTCTCGTCGAAGTGCACGAGACGGACCCAGACGCGCCGCCCGTCCCGGTGGCGCCGCTGCCGGGAGCGCCGGTCGACTGAGGAACGCTAGGCCGAGCTTTCGCTCAGCGCGGGATGTCGACGTAGTCGAGCTCCTGCATGCGCGTCATCAGCGCGCCGGCGTAGCGTTCGGGCACGGCCTGGGTCCGCAAGGCCCAGGCCATGACGTCGACGTCGTCCTCCTCCAGCAGGTCCTCGAACCATTGCGCGTCCGCGTCCGACCACTCGGCATGGAACCGGTCGAAGAAGCAGCCGATCATGTAGTCGGCTTCACGGGTGCCGCGGTGCCACGCGCGAAAGCGCATCCGGGCAAGGCGCGGGGAGAGTTCGCTGTCGGCCATGGGCAGCGCTGCTAGGGCAGGCGCCGCCTCGCGGCAAGTCTGGTCCAAGCGCACTTGCTAGTGACCTGATCGCCGGCTGCGCTACAGGGGCATGATGCGACCCGAAGCGCTCAATCCTCTGTTCGCGCAAAGCGAGACCCTCGACGGGGTCGGGCCCAAGCTGAAACGGCCGCTGGAAAAGCTCGGCCTCACCCGGGTGAAGGATATTGCCTACCACTTGCCCGAGCGCTTCGTGGAGCGGCGGGCGGTCGGCGATCTCGACGAGGCGCAAGTCGGCGAGAACATCATCGTCGCGCTCACCGTGCGGGAACATCGCACCTCGTCCGGCCGCGGGCCGATGCGCGTGATCGCCGAGGATGCACGTGGCAACGTTTGCGCCGTGACTTATTTCGGGCGCGCCGCGTACTCGGCGAAGAAGAGCTTGCCGGTGGGGGCGACGCGCTGGGTCGCCGGGCGGCTCGATCAGTACGGCCAGATGCTCCAGATCGTCCATCCCGACCATGTCGCCGAAGGGTCCTCGGCGCTTGCCGGGCAAGTGCGTGAGCCGGTCTACGGGCTGTCCGAAGGGCTCACGCAGGGACGCGTGGCGGCGCTGGTGGCACAGGCGCTCAAGGCGGCGCCCGACTTGCCCGAGTGGTGCGAGGCGGGCCTGGTCGAGCGAATGGGTTGGCCGCGCTGGCGCGAGGCGCTGGAGCGGGCGCACCAGCGCAGCGACGCGACCGCGCGCGACCGCCTCGCCTACGACGAACTGCTTGCCAACGCGCTGGCGCTGATGCTCGTGCGCGCCAGCAACCGCAGCCAGCGCGGCTTGCCGCTGGTCGGCGACGGCGCGCTGCACGCCAAGCTGCAATTGCCGTTCGCGCTCACCGGTGCGCAGCAGCGCGCCATCGCCGAGATCGAGGGTGACCTTGCGCAGCAGGCGCCAATGCTGCGGCTGCTGCAAGGCGACGTGGGTTCCGGCAAGACGGTGGTCGCACTCCAGGCCATGCTGATCGCGGTCGAGGCGGGTGCCCAGGCGGCGATGCTTGCCCCCACCGAGATCCTGGCACGCCAGCATCACGAGACCCTGACGCGCATGGCGCAAGGCACGGGCGTCGAGATCGCGCTGCTGACCGGGCGCGACAAGGGCAGGGCGCGCGAGTCCGTGCTCATGGGCCTGCTCGATGGCTCGATCGACATCCTCGTGGGCACGCACGCGATCTTCCAGGACGCGGTGAGCTACAGGAACCTCGCGCTGGCGGTGATCGACGAGCAGCATCGCTTCGGCGTCGGCCAGCGGTTGTTGCTCGCCAAGAAGGGCCGGCGCACGCCGCACTTCCTGGCGATGACGGCGACCCCGATCCCGCGCACGCTGACGCTGGCGCAGTACGGCGAGATGGATGTCTCGCGCCTTGACGAGCTGCCACCGGGGCGCCAGGCGATCGACACGCGGGTGATCTCGGCCGAGCGGATCGACGATGTCGTCGGCGCGCTTTCCCGGCACCTCGAGGGGGGAGGGCAGGCGTACTGGGTCTGCCCGATGGTGCGCGAGAACGAGAGCGAGGACGTCGCCGCTGCCGAGGCCCGCTTCGCAGCGCTCAAGGCGCGGTTCGGCGATGATGTCGTGCTGGTGCACGGACAATTGCGTCCCGAGGCGAAGGACGCGGCGATGGAGCGTTTCTCCTCCGGGGAGGCGAAGTTGCTGGTGGCCACCACGGTCATCGAAGTCGGTGTCGACGTGCCCAATGCGACGCTGATGGTGATCGAGCAGGCCGAACGGTTCGGCCTCGCCCAGCTGCACCAGCTGCGCGGCCGGGTCGGGCGCGGCCAGGCCAAGTCGGTCTGCCTGCTGGTGCGCGGCGCCGAGCTGTCGGAGACAGGCCGCAAGCGCCTCGCCCTGATGCGCGAGACGCAGGACGGGTTCCGCCTGGCCGAGGAGGACCTGGAGCTCAGGGGCGGCGGGGAGCTGCTCGGCACCCGGCAATCGGGCGACACGCCGTTCCGGGTGGCCACGCTCGAGCAGATCCAGCACTTGCTGCCGATCGCCCACGACGATGCGCGGCTGCTGATCGAGCGCGACGGAGGTCTTGCCGGCGAGCGGGGCGAGGCGGCGCGGCTGCTGCTCTACCTGTTCGAGCGGGATTGGGGCGTGCAGCTGCTGCGCGGAGGATAGCCGCTAGAGGCTGAAGCCGCCATCGCTCACCAGCACGGTGCCGGTGTTCCATGCCGCGCCGGCGATCAGCGCGGCGCACCCCGTGAATTGCGCCTCGTAGGGCATCGTGCCGCCTTCTATCCGATCAGTTCCGGCGCGAGGATCGCGACCCCTCCCGTCCTGCGTTGCGGGGGGCGGTGGACCGATCAGGCGGCGTTGTCGATGCCGAGTTCGCTCAGCTTGCGGTAAAGTGTCGAGCGACCGATCCCCAGCCGGCGCGCGACTTCGGTCATGCGGCCGCGATAGAGGCCGATGGCAAGGCGGATCACGTCGGCCTCGATCTCCTCCAGGGGCCGCAGGTTGCCGTCGGCGGTGTAGAGCATGACGCCCGCGCTCTCCTGCATCGGCCCGCTCGGCGCTGTGGACTGCGCTGTGCCAAGGATGTTGAGAAGCTGTGGAAAGTCTTCGGAGGTCAGCGCGTCGCCGTCGCAGAACACCGCCGCGCGAAACAGCACGGCCTGGAGTTGCCGGACGTTGCCGGGCCAGTCGTAGGCGGTGAGCAGCGACAGCGCGCCGTCGGTGATGCCGAGCTCGCGCAAGCCCGGCTGTTCGCCGATGCGCGTCAGGAAATAGCGGCACAGCGCCGGGATATCGCTGGGTCGTTCGCGCAGGGCGGGCAAGTGCACCGCCACCGGCGAGAGCGCCTCGAGCAGTTCGGGCAGGAACAGGTCGGCCTCGACCAGCTCCTTGAGCGGCATGTTGCTGGCGGCGATGAGGCGCACGTCGATGCGGAAGCTGTGGCGCACGCCGATGGGCCGCACGTCGCCGCGCTTTATGGATTCGAGCAGCCGCTCCTGCACGGTGAGCGGCAGGCGGTCGATCTCGTCGAGTGCCAGGGTGGCGCCATCGCAGTGCTGCAGGGCGCCGATCTGCCGGTCGAAAGCGCCGGGAAAGGCGCCCTTCTCGTGCCCGAACAGCAACGATTCGAGTGAATTCGCGGGGGTTCCGCCGATGTTGACGATGCGCAGCGGCATCTTCGCGCGTGGGCTGGCCGCGTGCATCGCCCGGATCAGCATCTCCTTGCCCGAGCCGGTCTCGCCCTCGATCAGCACCGGGCCATGCCCGCGCGCCGCCTTCGCGGCGACGGCGAGCGCCTTGCGGAAGGTGGGGGCCGCGCCGATCATTGATTCGAAGTCGGGCGTGGCCGGCATCTTTTCGGTGAGCGGGGCGAGCTCGTCGCGCGGGGCCTCGCGCGTGGTGGCGACGCGCAGGGCGTGCATCAGCCGATCGGGCGCGACCGGCTTGATCAGGTAGTCGGTCGCCCCCGCGCGCATGGCCTCGACCGCGAGCAAGGGCGAGGTGCTGGCGGTCAGCATCAGGATCGGCAGGCCGGGGCGGCGCGATTTCAGCTCGGCGATGAGAGCGCAGGCATCGTCGCCCGGCACCCACTGGTCGAGGATGATCGCGTTGAGCTGCATGCCCTGGCGCGTGCCGAGCGTGGCGATGGCGGTCTCCGGGTCCTTCGCGATGATAGTGCGCCAGCCTTCGCGCGCCGCGAGCGCCGATATGAGGCGGCACTGCGCCGGCTCATCGTCGATCAGCATCAGCAGGCGTGGTTCGAAATCCGACATTGTCGCTTGGCTCTACCCTCGCCCGGCCGTGGAACACCGCCTGCTTAGGGCCGCCGGGTAAAGACGGGATTAAGCCTATGCTGCGGGCACCGGTTATGAAACGAGGAGAGCTTGATGGCGGCTGCTGCAGTGGGCAGGCTCGACATCGCTCTTGAGGCTTGAGCAAAGCGGGAGGCCCGGTTAGAGGCTGGGTACCGCGAAAAATAACGGACAGGGATTATCGCTGATGGCTTCGGGCAACGACATGAAGGCAGCCAACTCGACCTACGGTGGCTTCCTTACGCTGCTGAAGGTGGGTACGATCGTGGCCGTGGCGGTTGCGGCCTTCGTCGTTCTGCTGATCGCGTCCTGATCGCGCGAGTGCCGGCCTCGCGCTGTAGGCGGGGGTGGGCAACCTGCCGCCGGGTGCGAGCCAAGCGGCGCGCCCCAGGCTTCCGGTTTGAGTACGATAGCTCTTTCAGATCCTCCCCTGCAAGGGGAGGGGGACCAGCCGCAGGCTGGTGGAGGGGTGTAACACCCTCGGCCATGTGCTCCGCCAGCGGGGACACCCCTCCGTCAGCCCTGGCGGGCCGCCACCTCCCCTTGCAGGGGAGGATCTGAGTGCTGCAAGGGACTCCACGCGCTGCCACTGCCGCGAAAAGGCTGCGGCGTGAACTGAGCTTGCCTGAGGTACTGCTTTGGTTGCGCCTGAAGGGCAGGCCGGCGGGCCTCAAGTTCCGCAAGCAGCACCCTGCAGGCAAGTTCGTCCTAGATTTCTACTGCCACGAGGCGCGCATCGCCATCGAGATCGACGGCCTTGCCCACGATATGGGCGAGCGGCCGGAGCGGGATATGCTACGCGACGAATGGTTGCGCACCGCAGGACTAACGGTGGTCCGCGTAGCCGCCGCCGAAGTCCTGCGTGATCCGGATGGGGTTGCCGGTTCCCTCGTCGCTCTATGCGCCGCGCACTCTCGGAGGCACTGAATGGACTTCATCTCGATCCTCTCGATCTTCGTCATGGCCTGTTTCGTGGGCTACTACGTCGTCTGGTCCGTCACTCCGGCGCTGCATACGCCGCTGATGGCCGTCACCAACGCGATCTCCTCGGTGATCATCGTGGGTGCGCTGGTCGCGAGCGCGGGGGCGGGCTCGCCGGTCGCCAAGTGGCTGGGGCTCGGCGCGGTGGTGCTGGCCAGCGTCAACATTTTCGGCGGCTTTGCCGTCACCGAGCGGATGCTGGCGATGTACAAGAAGAAGGATCGCAAGTGAGCTTCGTCGGCCCGCTGGAGACGACGCCGTCGATGGCGCAAGTGACGCTGGCGGCCGAGCATGCGGTGAGCCCGTGGGTGGCTTTCGCCTACCTGGTGGCGGGTGTGTTGTTCATCCTCGCCTTGAGGGGCCTGTCCTCGCCCGCGACCTCGCGCCGAGGCAACCGCTTCGGCATGGCGGGCATGCTGATCGCGGTAGTGACGACCCTCGTTACCCACGAGATCGCCAGCCTGGCCGAGATCGTGATCGCCATCGCGATCGGCGGCGGTATCGGCTTTGTCATCGCCCGGCGCATCCAGATGACGGCGATGCCGCAGCTGGTCGCCGCGTTCCACTCGCTGGTGGGCCTCGCGGCGGTGCTGGTGGGCATTGCGGCCTACTTCAATCCCGGCGCGTTCGGTATCCTCGATGCCTCGGGCATGGACATCCTGGCGCAGAGCCGGATCGAGATGGGCCTGGGCGTCGCGATCGGTGCGATCACCTTTTCCGGCTCGGTGATCGCCTTCGCCAAGCTCAACGGCAACATGGGCGGTTCGCCGATCCTGCTGCCCGGCCGGCACGTGATCAACCTGGGCGTACTCGCCCTGATCCTCGTGCTCGTCGCGCTGTTCCACTGGGATACGCCGGCGCTGTTCTGGGCGATCGTGATCCTCAGCTTCGCCATCGGCTTCCTGCTGATCATCCCGATCGGCGGCGCGGACATGCCGGTCGTGGTCTCCATGCTCAACAGCTACTCGGGCTGGGCGGCGGCGGCGATGGGCTTCACGCTGCACAACACCGCGATGATCATCACCGGCGCCTTGGTGGGAAGCTCGGGCGCGATCCTGTCGTACATCATGTGCAAGGCGATGAACCGCAGCTTCCTCTCGGTGATCGCCGGCGGCTTCGGTGCCGAGGCGGGCGCGGGTGGCACGGCCGCCAGGGTCGATCGCCCGTGGAAGCGCGGCTCGGCCGAGGATGCGGCGTTTCTGATGAAGGAAGCCGAGAGCGTCATCATCATCCCCGGCTACGGCATGGCGGTCGCCCAGGCCCAGCACGTGCTGCGCGAGATGGGCGACCAGCTCAAGAAGCGCGGCGTCAGCGTCAAGTACGCGATCCACCCCGTCGCCGGCCGCATGCCCGGGCACATGAACGTCCTGCTGGCCGAGGCCAACGTGCCCTACGACGACGTGTTCGAGCTGGAGGACATCAACGGCGAGTTCGCGCAGGCCGACGTCGCCTTCATCATCGGCGCGAACGACGTGGTCAATCCGGCCGCCAAGACCGACAAGTCCTCTCCGATCTACGGCATGCCCGTGTTCGACGTGGAAAAGGCCAAGACGATCTTCTTCATCAAGCGCTCGATGGGCGGGCAGGGCTATGCCGGTGTCGACAACGACGTGTTCTACATGGACCAGACGATGATGCTGCTCGCCGACGCCAAGAAGATGGTCGAGGAGATCAACAAGGCGCTGGTCGACTGATCCTGCCACGATGCGCAAGTTCGTCGTCCTGGCCCTGGTGCTGGCGCTCGCGGCCTATCTGACGCTCGGGGGCGGCTTTCGGCGCTACGAGGAATACCGCGTGCGCGGCGCCCTGGTGGAAGCGGGCTTTCCCGACAAGCGGGCCGAGTGCATGGCGCGGCGCATGGCCAAGCGGCTCGACGTGTTCCAGCTGATGAAGCTGCAGCACTTCTCCGAGGAGCGGCATACGCTCGGCGCCATGTGGCGCGGCGTGAAGCGCGTGGACGACGGCGAGGCGATCGCCGTCACCGCCAGTTCCGCGGCGCTGTGCCGACTGAGCGTGGCGAAGTAGCTCCCCCTTTCCGATCGATGGGGAAGGAGGATCGGTGTCGCATTTCTGCCGCCCGCCACTGGACGCGAATCCGCGCAGCGGGCTAGGCACCGGGCTCGACGAGCGATCACTCGAAAGGAACCGCGTGCGCAAGATCGGCCTGATCGGCGGCCTCAGCTGGTATTCGACCAAGACCTACTACGAGCACATCCAGCATGGCGTGCAGGCGCGCCGCGGCAAGCAGGCGAGCGCGCCGATGCTGATCGAAAGTCTCGATTCGTCCGACCTCATGCGCCTCTCCAGCGCCGAGGACTGGGCCCGCGCTGCCGCCGAGCTTGCGGACTCCGCGCGTCGGCTCGAGGCGTCGGGGGCGACTGCGCTGCTGATCGGCGCGAATTCCATGCACAAGGTCTACGACGATGTCGCCGCCGCGGTCTCGGTGCCCATCTTCCACATCGCCGAGTGCGTCGCCGAGCGGATGGTCGCCAAGGGCGTGAAGCGCGCGGCGCTGCTGGGCACGCGCAATGTCATGCTGGAGAGTTTCTATCGCCAGAAGCTGATCGCGCGCGACATCGAGCTGCTGCCGCCGAGCATGGCCCGGGTCGAGACGCTCGATCGGATCATCTACGAGGAGCTCATGCTCGGCAGGGCGACCCGCCAGGCTGAGCGCGAGCTGAAGTCGATGATCACGGTACTGGAGCAGGAGGGCGCGCAGGCGATCGTGCTCGGCTGCACCGAGCTGGAGATGGTGGTCGACATCGATGCCAACGTGCTGCCGATCTTCGACTGCACCGCGATCCACGCCGAGCGCGCGGTGGAATGGATCCTCGGGTGAGCATGCTGGCCCGCGTCGTCCCGGGCTTGACCCGGGACCGGTTTCGCCATTCCGATAGCGCGCAATATTCCGCCACCGGTCCCGGGTCGAGCCCGGGAGGACGGGTGCCATGACCCTGGCGCCCTATGCCACCGACTGGACCCGTTCGCGCGGACGCGAGTTTGGGCTGGAGAACGCGATCGTCCGGGGGCCGCGCAGTCCTTACCAGCGCGACCGCGACCGCATCATCCACTCGATCGCGTTTCGCCGCCTGCGGTACAAGACGCAGGTGTTCATCGCGCCGGACGGTGACCACTATCGCGTGCGCCTCACCCACAGCCTCGAAGTCGCGCAGATCGCACGGGTGATCGCGCGCACGCTGGGGCTGGACGAGGACCTCACCGAAGCCCTCGCGCTCGCCCACGACATCGGCCACGCGCCGTTCGGCCATGCCGGCGAGGAGGCGCTGGACGGCGCCTTGCACCGCCATGGTGGGTTCGACCACAACGCCCAGACCTTGCGCACGCTGATGCGCATCGAGTCTCCCTATTGCGAGCATGACGGGCTGAACCTGACCTGGGAGACGCTCGAAGGCCTCGCCAAGCACAACGGCCCCGTCGCCGAGCCCGTCTGGGCCCTGGCCGAACTCGACGCGGCGTTTCCGATGCATCTGGAGACCTGGCCCTCGCTGGAGGCTCAGGTCGCATCGCTGTCGGACGACATCGCCTACGACAACCATGACATCGACGATGGCCTGCGTGCCGGCTTCCTCGACCTCGACGAAGTACTGAGCCATCCCTTCGTCGCCGATCACTGGCGCGAGGTCGATCGGCGCTACCCCGACGCGCCGCTGGACCGCAAGCTCTCCGAGCTGATCCGCAGCCAGATCGGCTTCATGGTCAACGACTTGATCGAGGAAACCCGCAAGCGGCTCGACGGCATCGGCAGCGTCGAGGAAATTCGATCCGCCGGCCGGGCCGTCGCCGCGTTCTCGCCCGAACTTGCTGTCCGCGAGCGCGCGTTCAAGCGGTTCATGTACGACAAGCTCTACTACCACCCCGAGCAGCTCGAGACCGCGAAACGCGCCAAGGCGGTCGTCGCCGAGCTGTTCAGCGCCTATTCGCAGCAGCCGGTGCTGATGGACGAGGAGTGGATCGACGGCTTGCCGCGCCACGAGCCCGAGCGCAGCCGCCACATCGCCGACTACATTGCCGGCATGACCGACCGCTTCGCCATCGCCCGCCACGCCGACATCTACGGCACCACGCCCGAAGGCCTGCGCAATGTCTGACGGCCGGTTGGACACCGGGCCTACCCGGATCTGCCTCGTCGGCGCCACCGGCATGATCGGCAAGGCGATTATCGCCGCGGCGGCGACGCGTCCGGACATCGATCTTGTCGCGGTCGCCCGGCGCCCGGTCGCGCTGCCTGCCATGGCCGACAGCGCAGTTTCGATCGGCGACACCATGCAGTGGCCTGACTTGATCGCGGCCGCAAACGCCGAGGTCATGATCTGCGCGCTGGGCACGACGCGTGCGAAGGCGGGCACGCCCGAGGCTTTCGCGGCCATCGATCGCGACCTCGTCCTCGCCTGTGGGCGCGCAGCTCGTTCGAGCGGCATCGGGCGAATGGTCGTAGTCTCTTCGGTTGCCGCCGATGCCCATAGCCGCAACCTCTATTTGCGCGCCAAGGGCGAGATGGAGGAAGGACTGGCGGCGCTTGGCTTCGCGCGCCTGGATGTGTTGCGCCCCGCTCAGCTGATGGGAGCGCGCGAGGAGCGGCGGCCACTCGAGCGCCTCGGGCAGGTGGCGATCCGCGGCCTCGATATCGTGCTGCGCGGGCCCTTGCGGCGGTATCACTCGATCCCGTCGCGCGATGTGGCCGGTGCGGCGCTCGCGCTGGCGGCAACGACGACAACCGGCCGTTTCGTCCACGAGCATGATGCGATCGTTCGGGCCGCGCGCTCGACCAAGGTTGCCGGTTAGACCAGCCCTTGCCGGGGATAGCCCATCCGCTCCGTTGACTCGCCTCCGCGCCTTCCCCAAGGTTGCCCGCATCGCTGACAGCGCGGGAGAGACCGGCGCGATTCGCAAGGATCGGGCCGGCGCCGAAGGAGCAACCGCCCCGGAAACTCTCAGGCAAAAGGACCGCGCGGCGTCGATAGCGTGACTCTGGAAAGTGCCTCTCCTTTCGAGGACAGGCCGCCGAAGGTGTAACCTCGTGTTTCCGCAAGGAACCGAGGGAAAGCTCTCAGGCTTCCGTGACAGAGGGGGCACCGGATTGGTGTGCCGAAGCTGTGCGGAGTCGTGTCTTGAGCGAATTGGATATCCACGAAGAGGACGATGCGCCGATCGAGGCGCAGCTCCTGCCGCTCGATCCCTGGCACCGCGAGCGCGGCGGCCGCATGGTCGAGTTCGCCGGATACTGGATGCCGGTGCAGTACGAAGGCATCATGGCCGAGCATCTGTGGACGCGCGAGAACGCTGGCCTGTTCGATGTCAGCCACATGGGCCAGCTCGAAGTCTCGGGCGAGGATGCCGCCGCCGCGCTGGAGGCGCTCTTGCCGGGCGATATCTCGGCGCTGAAGGCGGGACGGCTGCGCTATTCGCTGCTGCTCGACGAGAACGGCGGCATCCTCGACGACCTGATGGTCACCAACCGCGGCGGTGAGTACTACCTGGTCGTCAACGGCGCGACCAAGTGGGACGATATCGGCCACTTGCGCGAGTATCTGCCCGATGCGATCACGCTGAACCATCTCGACGAGCATGGCCTGCTCGCCTTGCAGGGACCCAAGGCGGCGGACGCGCTCGGGCGGTTGGGGCTGGAGCCGGCGTTTCCTGGTATGCCCCCGCTGGGCGAGCTCAAGTTCATGCAGGCCGCGCCGTTCTTCTGGCAGGGCCGTCCGCTTGGCGTCAGCCGCTCGGGCTACACCGGCGAGGACGGGTTCGAGATCTCCGTGCGCGGCGAGGACATCGAGGCGCTTGCGACGGCGCTGTGCGAGCAGCCCGAGGTCAAGCCGATCGGGCTTGGCGCGCGCGATTCCCTGCGGCTCGAAGCCGGGCTGCCGCTCTATGGACATGACTTGTCGCCCGAGACCGATCCGGTGAGCGCCGGCCTCTCCTTCGCGCTGTCGAAGCGGCGACGCGAGCAGGGCGGCTTCCCCGGTGCCGAGCGTATCCTCGGCCTGTTGAAGTCCGGCGCGCCGACGACCAGGGTGGGGCTCGCGCTTGAAGGCCGGCAGGCCGCGCGCGAGGGGGCGACGGTGTGGTCTGGCGACCGCCAAGTCGGCACCGTCACCTCCGGCGGTTTCTCGCCGAGCCTGCAACGCCCGATCGCCATGGCCTACGTCGAGAGCGCGCTCGCCGGCGAGGGCACCGCGCTCGAAATCGAGTTGCGTGGCAAGCGGCTGCCCGCCCGCGTTGTCCCCATGCCCTTCGTCCCCCACCGCTATCACCGCTGAGGATCATCCATGACCCGTTATTTCACGCAGGACCACGAGTGGATCGAAGTCGAGGGCCAGACCGGCACCGTGGGCATCACCGACTACGCGCAGAGCCAGCTTGGCGACATCACCTTCGTCGAACTGCCCGCCGAGGGCGCGGCTGTGAGCAAGGGAGATTCGGTCTCGGTGGTGGACTCGGTCAAGGCCGCCTCGGATGTCTACACGCCCGTTTCGGGCACGGTGACAGAGGCCAACCCGGCGCTGGCCGATGCGCCCGAACTCGTGAACAGCGATGCCGAGACCGGTGGCTGGCTCTTCCGCCTCACGCTGGGCGACCCGGCCGAACTCGACGCGCTGATGGATGAGAGCGCGTACAAGGCCTTCGTCGAAGGGCTTTGAGTTGCTCGTCCTTTCCCCTCGATGGGGGAAGGATACGAAGGCTTGGCGGCTTGCCCGCCTAGCCGCAGTTGGATGAGGGTGACGGTGCGGCCCTGCACGGCGCGTATGCCGAGAGCTCACCCCCATCCAAGCTTCGCTAGCTCCTCACGGAGCAAGCTACGCTATCCTTCCCCCATCAAGGGGGAAGAACATGGGATCTGACCATGCGCTACCTGCCTCTTACTCCTGACGACCGCACCGCGATGCTCGGCGTCATCGGCGCCGCCAGCGTCGACGACTTGTTCGTCGACGTGCCCGAAAGCGCTCGGCTTTCCGGGCCCATCGAGTGCCTGCCGCACCACGCCAGCGAGCTGGCGGTCGAGCGGCACATGAGCCGGCTCGCGGCGAAGAACCTCAGCGCCGGCAGCGCGCCGTTCTTCCTCGGGGCGGGGGCTTATCGCCACCATGTGCCCGCCTCGGTCGATCACCTGATCCAGCGCGGCGAGTTCCTCACCGCCTACACGCCCTATCAGCCCGAGATCGCGCAGGGCACGCTGCAGGTCCTGTTCGAGTTCCAGACGCAGGTCGCGCGGCTGTTCGGGACCGACATCGCCAACGCCTCGATGTACGATGGCTCGACGGCGTGCTGGGAGGCGATCCTGATGGCCGGGCGCATCACCCGGCGCGGGAGGGCCGTGCTCTCGGGCGGGCTCCACCCGCACTATGCGCAAGTCGTGAAGACCATGGCGAAGTTCTCCGGCGAGACGATCGACATGCGCTTGCCCGAGCTCGTTGCCGAGGCGGATGATGATGCGGTGGTCGCCGCGCTCGGTGGCGAGACATCCTGCGTGGTGGTGCAGTACCCCGACATCCTCGGCCGCATCCCGGATCTCGCAAAGATAGCCGAGGCGGCGCACGCCAAGGGCGCGCTGCTGATCGCGGTGGTGACCGAGCCGGTCGCGCTCGGGCTGATCGAGGCGCCGGGCAACCTCGGCGCCGACATCGTGGTGGGAGAGGGGCAGTCGCTGGGCGTCGGGCTGCAGTTCGGCGGGCCGTACCTCGGCCTGTTCGGCTGTCGCGAGAAGTTCGTGCGCCAGATGCCCGGGCGCCTGTGCGGCCAGACCGTCGATGCCGAGGGCAGGCGCGGCTTCGTGCTGACGCTCTCGACCCGCGAGCAGCATATCCGTCGCGAGAAGGCGACGAGCAATATCTGCACGAACTCAGGGCTTTGCGCGCTGGCGTTCAGTATCCACATGACGCTTCTCGGCGGCGAGGGATTGGCGCGGCTCGCCCGGATCAACCACGCCCGCGCGCAAGCGATGGTCGCGCGGCTGACGCAAGTGCCCGACGTATCGCTGCTCAACGCGACGTACTTCAACGAGGCGACGCTCCTCCTGCCCAGCGACGCGCGCGAGGCGGTGCGCGCGCTCGCCGACAGGGGCGTGCTGGGTGGCGTGTCGCTGGGGCGGCTCTATCCGGGCGAGGCGGGGCTCGCGAACGCGCTGCTCGTCACCGCGACCGAGACCGTGAGCGACGAGGATATCGAGACTTTCGCCACCGAACTGGAAGGAGTGCTGGCATGAGCGCCGCCAATGCCGCCGGGTGGCGGCCGACCATGGGCGAGGCCGGCGATGCCGGCCCGCGGTTCACGACCGCCAGTGGCGACTATGCACTGATGCTGAAGGAGCCGCTGAGCTTCGAGATCGGCCGGTCCGACAAGTTCGGCGTCGATCTCGACGAGCCCGCGACCGCGCCGCTCGCCGGCCTGCCGCTGCGCAAGGCGGCGCCCGACCTGCCCGGCCTCACCGAGCCCGAGACCGTGCGCCACTACACCCGGCTGTCGCGGCAGAACTACGCGATCGACCTCGGTCCCTTTCCGCTCGGCTCGTGCACGATGAAGCACAACCCGCGCCTCAACGAGAAAGTGGCGCGCCTGCCCGGCTTCGCCGACGTTCACCCGCTCCAGCCGCAACAGAGCGTGCAGGGTGCGCTCGGCGTCATCAACGAACTGGCGCACTGGCTGATCGCGCTCACCGGCATGCACGGCGTGGCGATGACGCCCAAGGCCGGCGCGCATGGCGAGCTGTGCGGCCTGCTGTGCATCAAGGCGGCGATCGAGGCGAAAGGCGAAGATCGCCGCGTCATCCTGGTGCCGGAGAGCGCGCACGGCACCAACCCGGCCACCGCCGCTTTCGCGGGATTCAAGGTCGAGAGCATTCCGGCCAACGAGGCGGGACGCGTCGATCTGGAGGCGCTCAAGAGCCGGCTCGGGCCGGACGTCGCCGGGATCATGATCACCAATCCGAACACCTGCGGGCTGTTCGAGCCGGACATCAAGGCGATCAGCGACGCGGTCCATGCCGCGGGGGGCTACGTCTACTGCGACGGGGCCAACTTCAACGCCATCGTCGGCAAAGTGCGCCCGGGCGATCTCGGCGTCGATGCCATGCACATCAACTTGCACAAGACTTTCTCCACCCCGCACGGCGGCGGCGGTCCGGGCTCGGGGCCGGTGGTGCTGTCCGAGGCACTGTCGCCGTTCGGCCCGCTGCCCTTCACCGCCAGGACGGCCGATGGCGTGATCCACCTCGTCGAGGAGGAGAACGCCGAGGAATTCGACCATCGCCAGGCGTTCGGGCGCATGTCGGCGTTCCACGGGCAGATGGGCATGTTCACGCGCGCCTTGACCTACATCCTCAGCCACGGTGCCGATGGCTTGCGCCAGGTCGCCGAGGACGCGGTGCTCAACGCCAACTACGTCCTGCGCTCCTGCGAGGACCTGCTCCACGCGCCGTTCGGCGCCACCGGTCCCTGCATGCACGAGGCGCTGTTCAGCGATCAGGGCTTCGCGCAAGGGTTCTCGACGCTCGACGTCGCCAAGGGCCTGATCGACGAGGGCTTCCACCCGATGACGGTCTACTTCCCGCTGGTGGTCCACGGCGCCATGCTCGTCGAGCCGACCGAGACCGAGAGCAAGGCCGGGCTCGACCGCTTCATCGGCTCGCTGCGCAGCCTGGCCGAGCGCGCTCGCGAGGGCGACGAGCGGCTGCACTCGGCCCCGCACTTCGCCCCGCGCCGCCGCCTCGACGAGACGCTGGCGGCGCGAAAGCCGGTGCTGGTGTGGAAAGGCGAGCCGGGCGTGCCGGGCACTCCGTCGCTCAGCGAAATCGGGGGAAGCTGAGCGATGGCGCCGCTCGGCAAGACGCTGATCGGCTACCTGCCACTGGCGATCTTCGCCGCCATCATGCTGTGGCGGCTGCGCGACGTCGCCAGGGCCAAGCCGCTGCGGCCGAGGACCTTGTGGATCATGCCGGCGGTGCTGGTGGTGGCGGCCGGCTTCGTGCTCGCGAGCATGCCGCCTGGACCCATGGGCTGGCTGAGCCTTGCCGCGGGCGCGCTTCTGGGAGCCGGCGCTGGCGTCCAGCGTGCCCGCCTGATGCACTTGCATGTTGAGGGTGAGGGCGAGGCTGCGCGCGTGATGATGCGCCAATCACCGGCTGCGCTGCTTCTGCTGATGGCGATCGCCGCAGCACGGGCGATCCTTCGCTCGGCGACCGGTGCGGACGCGGAGGGAGGGCACCTGCCGCCCGCCGCACTCTACGCCACCGACGCCCTGCTGGGCTTTGCCGTGGCGATGGTGGGCGTGAGCCGCATCGCGCTCTGGCGGAGGGCTCGAGCGCTTGCGAACACGGGGTCACACGCCAGGTAGCTTGGCGGCTGACGGGACTGGCCCGGCAGCCGCCCAAGCCGATCAGGTCGCCTTGTCGACCGTGTTGGCGGCGGACTCAACGTCCTTGCCGGCGCCACGGACGGTGTTGCAAGCGCTGGCGCCGAGCACGATGCTACCGGCAACGAGCGCTAAAACCACTTTCTTGACCATGTCTAAAATCCTTTCGCCTGTGGACGCTCTGGCTTGGCCTCGCGCCTGCGCACCAAACACGCGATAGGCGGGCGTGTTCCCCCAAGTTCCCGATAGGGAAGGATCAATCTTCCTCGAGCGCACTCGTCGGCGGAACGGCGTGGGCCAGGCGATGCTCTCGCCACGTGATGACGAGGCCGGCAGCGATGATCAGCGGCGCGCCCAGCCAGGTCGCCATCGTCGGCAGCTGGCCCCAGATCAGGGTGCCGTACAGCGTCGCCCAGATCAGCGCGGTGTAGTCCATGACCACCACCGTCGCGACTTGCCCGTGGCGCAACGCCGTGGTCATCAGCCATTGCGCCGCGGCGCCCGTCGTGCCGATGGCGCCCAGCAGCAGCCAGGTGAACGGATCGTGCCGGGTCATCGTCGCGGGCAGCGCCACCGCCATGATCGCCGCGCCGAAGAACGAGAACCAGAACACGCAGGTGATCGGCGGCTCGGTGCGCGCCAGGTCGCGGATCTGGAAACTCACCGCCGCGACCAGCAGCCCCGAGCCGAGCCCCGCAAGCACGCCCCAGCCCGAGACGGGATGATGCCCGGGCTGAGCGATGATCAGGACGCCGGCAAACCCGAGCACAACCGCCGTCCAGCGCCACGGACCGCTAGGCTGACGCATCACGAGGGCGGCGATGATGACGGCGAACAGCGGCGTCGTGAAACCCAGCGTCGTCGCTTCCGCCAAGGGGAGGAGCAGCGCCGCCGTGACGTTGCAGAACAAGGCCACCGTCCCGATGACGGCTCGGCGCGCGTGGCTGCCGATCCGCCGCGTACGCACGATCGAGAGCTTTCCGCTCGCCGCAAGAACGGCAAAGACCACCAAGGCCGCGACCGCCTGGCGCCAGAACATGATCTCGCCCGAAGCGACACCCCGCTGGCCCGCGATCTTGACCATCATGAGCATGCTCGAGAGCAGCACCATCGCCAGGGTCCGAAAGCCGATGGCCAGCAGCGGCCGGTCGGCGCGGCTCGGGGACGGGACAGGAGAGGCGCTCACCACCCGCGTTTACCTCTCCGCCGGGGTGAGGCAAGGGCGGGGAATGACCTTATCCGATTTCCCGCTGGCGATCGCCGGCTCGGCCGCGGCGGTCGTCGCCATCGTGGCGTGGGTGGCCGACCGTCGCCGCGCCGCGCGGGTCGACCTCGACCGGGTCGGCTTCATGCCCTGGACGGGGGTCTTCTTCCTGTCGCTGATGGCCGCCGTCCTCCTGCTGGGCATCGCCGCGAAGGTAGAATTCGGCGCCTGATCGCCACGGCGGACGGACGCCGCCACTCGGTTCATCGCATTCGACGGGCTGACCAACGGTCCGGCGAGGGGCGTCGCCCTGTGTGTTCATGTGACCGCAAGGTCAGCTTCAACACCCATGAGCCTCCAAGCGTTCCAGCGCAGCCTGAAGCCCGGCTGCGCGTTCAAGCGAGTGCACCGGAGAGGGGCCGACCGTCGATTTTGCCGCCGTGTGGCGATGGTACGAGACGCCGCGGCGGCGCGGCCCAGACCGGTCGAGGTTAAAGGAGTAAAAGCGATGCAAGTCCTGTCCAAACGTCACCCCGCCCTACTGGCCGCAGCCCTGTTGGCCGGCGCGGCGCCCGCCGGGGTCGCGGTCGCCCAGCAGAACCAGCCCGACGCCGGCGTCACCGGCAGCGTCACCGACGACACGGCGCCCGCGCCCGCGACCAAGGGCCCGGATATCGACGGCATCATCTCGGCCCGCAGTGGCGCGCGCATGCAAGTCACCAGCGAGGACGGCCAGAAGTCGATCGTGCGGATCAACGATACCACCAAGATCACCGCGAGCGGCGGTTTCCTCAGCCTCTCGCGCAGCAAGCTGCCGGCGACCTCGCTGCTCAACGGTCTGCCGGTGAGCGTGAAGACGATGCAGTCGGGCGGCGAACTGATCGCCAGCTCGGTCGAGCTCAAGAGCCGCGACCTCAAGACCGCGGCGATGATCCACAGCGGCACCGAGCAGGGCTTCGCCGAGCAGACCGCCGCCACCGACGCGCTGCGCAGCCGCATGGGCGACATCGACAAGTACAACATCAAGAGCACGACCAACGTGAACTTCGATGTCGGCAAGTCGAACCTGTCGGAACAGGCCAAGGCGGACTTGTGCAACACCGCGCAGCAGGCCGATGCGCAGGAGAACGCGCTGCTCCTGGTGATCGGCTACACCGATTCGACCGGCAGCGACGACTTCAACCAGACGCTCAGCGAGAAGCGCGCGACCCGCGTGGTCAACTACCTGCAGCAGGCCTGCCACTGGAAGCCCTATCGCATGCTGACCCCCACCGGCATGGCGAAGGCCGATCCGCTGGCGGACAACAGCACGCCCGAGGGCAAGGCGCAGAATCGCCGCGTCGCGGTGAACGTGCTCGTCAGCAAGGCGGTCGACGGGCTGTAAGGCTCGGTGCGGAGGCGGGCGCGGCCCGCCTCCGGCCGTTCAGCGTCTGCCGCCGGAACGGAACAAAAAAAGAACTTTCCTACTTGATGGCGATGTGATTTAACCCGTGCGGTGTTGATCCTCGCACTTCTCGTCCTGCTGGCCGCACTCCTGCCGCTCCCGCGCCTGGCGCCGGGCGGCCGCGTGTCGCGATCAGAGGCAGGCTTCGAGGTAGGCCTGGTCGAACCCGAACTGGCGCGCCTTTTCCAGCGTGTAGGGCCTGAGGCCTGTGGGCCGGAACTCGCCCAGGATGCGGCCGTCGTCGGTCTCGTCGAGGTACTCGAACTTGAAGAGCTCCTGGGTGACGATCACGTCGCCTTCCATGCCGATCACCTCGGTGATGTTGGTGGTGCGGCGCGAGCCGTCGCGCAGGCGCTTGACCTGGACGATGAGGTCGACGGATTCGGCGATCTGGCGGCTGATCGCCTCCTTGGGGATCTTGATGTCGCCCATCAGGATCATGTTCTCCATGCGGCCCAGGCACTCGCGCGGGCTGTTGGCGTGGAGGGTGCACATCGATCCGTCGTGACCGGTATTCATGGCGGCGAGCAAGTCGAAGCACTCCGCGCCGCGGATTTCGCCCAGGATGATGCGGTCCGGGCGCATGCGCAGGGCGTTGCGCACCAAGTCGCCGATCGAGATGGCGCCTTGGCCTTCCAGGTTCGGCGGGCGGGTTTCCAGCGGCAGCCAGTGCGGCTGCTGCAGCCGGAGCTCGGCCGCGTCCTCGATGGTGATCACGCGCTCGCCCGGATCGATCATCTTCGACAGGGCATTGAGCATCGTCGTCTTGCCCGAGCCGGTGCCGCCCGAGATCACGACGTTCATCCGGCAGGCGCCGGCGATCTTGAGCGCGGTCGCCATCTTGTCGCTCATCGACCCGAAGTCGCGCAGCATGTCGATGGTGATCGGCTTCTCGGAAAACTTGCGGATCGAGATCGCGGTGCCGCGCAAGGAAAGCGGCGGCACGATCACGTTGACGCGGCTGCCGTCCTTGAGACGGGCGTCGGCCAGCGGCGTGGTCTGGTCGACGCGTCGGCCGACCTGGTTGACGATGCGCTGCGCGATCTGGAACAAGTGCTGCTCGTCGCGAAAGCGGATGCCGGCAAGCTGCAGCTTGCCCTTCTTCTCGATGTAGGTCTGGTTCGGACCGTTGACCATGATGTCCGAGATGTCGGGATCGTTGAGCAGCTCCTCGAGCGGGCCGAAGCCGAGCAGCTCGTCGATCAGCACCTTCTCCAGCGCGAACTGCTCGCGGCGATTGAAGGTGATCTTGAGCTCGGCGAGCACCTCGACGATGATCGGGCGGAATTCCTCGGACAGCTCGTCCTTGGTCAGTGTCGCGGCGGCCTCGGGATCGACGCGCTCGAGCAGCCGGGGGAGGACCTGCTCCTTGATCTTGTGGATCGAGGCTTCGAACCCGTCCTGCTCGGATTGGTTGTCGTGGACCGCATTCGCCCGGTCGGCGAGCCGCGTCATCGCGTCCTCGCGCATCGCTTGCGGCGAGATCGGGCTTTCGGCGCCAGGCATGGGCGGGAACTGATCGCCGCCCGGCAGCGGCGCCTGGCTCGCGCGGTCCGCCGTGCCACCCTTGAGCGGCTTGGCCACGCCAAACGCGGGTCGCGCACCCGCCGCCATCCCGCCCATGCCGTTGCGGCGTCCGAATGCGGTCATGCTTGTCTCAACCCCTGGCGCCGCTCCGAAAGGCGCGGTGCATGTCTTCCAATGGCCGCAGCATTAAGGTTGAAACTTTGAGAACTTCCTAATGGTTAGCCCACGTCGCGCGCGGGTCGGGGCGCTGGAAGGTAAGGGTAAGGCGTGAGGCCAAGGCAGGCGAGTTCGAGCATCGTGGGAAGCGTGAGCGAGCGCAACGCGACCGATCCGCCCGAGCCGCGCTGCTGGCTCTGCGGGCGTGAGCTGGGACGGCGGGTCGAGTGGCATCACCCCGTGCCCAAGAGCCGGGGCGGGCGCAGCGTGGTGCCGCTGCACCCGATCTGCCACCGCACCATCCACACGACTTTCAGCAACGCCCAACTCGCCCGCCTGCCGCCTAAGCCCGAGGCGCTGCTGAGCGATCCGGCCATGGCGCGCTTCGTTGCCTGGATCGCCGACAAGCCCGCCGACTTCCATGCGCCGACCCGCGGCAAACGCTAGAGCCTGTCCTGTTCAAGCGCCGGTGCCGATGCCGCTTCAAGCGGACGGTCTCTGGAAACCCCGGCAGCGGCTGTAGATCACTTGCGGCTGCTCGCCGTTATGGTCCCACAGCATCATCCGGCGAACCTGCGGACAAGTGCGCACGTAGCGCGCGACAGCGGCCATGTTCGGCGCGTTCAGCGGGCGCGCGAGGATCGGGTCCTGCACCACGACCGTCTCGGGCCGCATGGCGAGGATACGGCGTAGCTCGGCGCGCTCGTCGAGCCCCGAGACGCCGGACTCGTCGCCTTGGTAGAAGTGCGCAGGGAAGGCGAGGACGCTCGGCGGCTTCACTCCGAGCTGGATGTAGAGGTAGCTTGGGATACCCCAGACGAGCAGCTTGCCGTGCGGCGTCACTGCCCGGACGTAAGCGACGACGGCGGCCCCATCGCGGTGCGCCTTCCAGCGCTGCGGCAGGTCGAGCGTGTGGCCGCTGGTCAGCGCGACCGAGATGGTGCCGGCGAACGCCAGCGCTCCGGCGGTGCCGCGCGCGAAGTAGCCGCTCGCCAGGATGCACAGCGCCGGCAACAGCGGCAGCACGTAGTGGCTGTAGACGATCGGGAACCCGGCGATCGACAGGAACGCGGCGGCGGCCCAGAGGACGACGAAGGCCAATATGTCGCGCCGTTGGGTTTCGCGCTCCAGCCTACGGGCGCCGAGCACGCCGAACGCGAGCGGCAGGATGATCTGGCCGACAAGGATCGTCATGCGCATCGCGCGGCCGATCCAGCTGTCGTACTGGCGATGGAGGTTGGACCCGATCAGCGCCTGGTAGAGCTCGGGCACGTGGCCGGCGCGGGCGTACCAGGCATACGTGAGCGCCCAGGGCAGCACCGCGATGCCGGCCAGCAACGCGAGTTGCGCCAGGACCCGCCGGACCGATGCGCCGCTGCGCAGCAGGTGGAAGGCGATGAAGCCGCCGAAGAACAGGCTCTCGAACGCGGCGGACTGCTTGATGGCGATGGCGGCGCTCGCGCAGCCGATGCCGGCCACGACGACGGCATCGATCCGGCCGGCGCGCAGCAGCGGAAGGCGGTCGACGATCGCCCAGGCCGCGACGATCATCGGCGTATTGTAGAACACCGGCGACTGCCCTGTTGCGCCCCCGAAGAAGCACATCAGCGCCAGGTAGGCGGCGGCGGCGAGCAGGCCGTGCTGCGCACCGGCGACCATCCGGGTGATGCGGTTGATGGCGTAGGCGCCGGCGGCGGCGCACAATGTGGCGGCGATCTGGAAGGCGATCGGCTGGCTCCAGATCGCGGCTACCCCGGCGTAGATCAGGTAGAGCAACGGCCCCTTGCGGTCGAACACGTCGACGTAGAGCAAGTCGCCCGCGAGCATCCGCTGGCCGACGAGCGAGTAGAACTGGTCGTCGATATCGTAGTTCCACTCGCCGAACACCGGCCCGCGCACGACCAGCGCGAATGCCAGCATGGCGAGGAACTGCGCGGCGCGGCTGCGCTCGATCAGCGGCAGCACCGAGCGGGACGAGGCCTGGGCCGAGACCTGTGGGAGCCGGTCGACGAGCGGCCGGCGCGGGGGCGCTGGTAGGGTCTTGGCGGCGATGCTGGCCATGGCTCACTCTGTCGATGCGAGCCGGCCTATAGTGAAGGACGGTTACCAAGCCCCAAACGCGAAACGCCGCCGGAGTGACCGGCGGCGCCTCATGCCTGCAGGAAGATGCTTACAGGGGCGGGAGTGTCAGCCCTCGACGTGCTCGGCAAGCACGGTCAGGCCGCTCGCGCCGACTTCGGCGAAACCGCCCTGGATCACGATCTCCTCGGGCGTGCCGTTCTCGGTCCGGTAGACCTTGATGGCGCCGTCCTTGACGGTGGTCATGAACGGCGCGTGGCCCTGCAGCACGCCGAATTCGCCTTCGGTGCCGGGGACGACGACCATGTAGACCTCCTCGGAGCGGACGAGCCGGGCAGGGGTCACGAGTTCGAAGTGCAGTGCCATAGTCTCATTCCTCTCCCCTCCCGCGCACGGGAAGGGCTGGGGGTGGGCAGGGGTGATGCCGTGTCATGGTCGGCCCACCCCAACCCCTCCCGCGAGGGGAGGGGCTAAAGGTCGGATCAGGCCTCTTCGGCCAGCTTCTTGGCCTTGGCGATCGCCTCGTCGATGCCGCCGACCATGTAGAAGGCGTTCTCGGGCAGGTGGTCGTACTCGCCGTCGACGACCGCCTTGAACGACTTCACGGTGTCCTCGATCTGCACGAACTTGCCCGGGATGCCGGTGAAGACCTCGGCCACGTGGAACGGCTGGCTCAGGAACTTCTGGATCTTGCGGGCGCGCGCGACGGTCAGCTTATCCTCTTCGGACAGCTCGTCCATGCCCAGGATCGCGATGATGTCCTGCAGCGACTTGTACTTCTGCAGGGTTTCCTGGACGCGGCGGGCAGTCTCGTAGTGCTCGGCGCCCACGACGCGCGGCTCGAGCACGCGCGAGGTCGAGTCGAGCGGGTCGACCGCCGGGTAGATGCCCAGCTCCGAGATCGCGCGGTTCAGCGTGGTGGTCGCGTCCAAGTGGGCGAACGAGGTCGCCGGCGCCGGGTCGGTCAAGTCGTCCGCGGGGACGTAGATCGCCTGGACCGAGGTGATCGAGCCCTTGGTGGTCGAGGTGATGCGCTCCTGCAGCTGGCCCATGTCGGTCGACAGGGTCGGCTGATAGCCCACCGCCGAAGGGATACGGCCGAGCAGCGCCGACACTTCGGCGCCCGCCTGGGTGAAGCGGAAGATGTTGTCGACGAAGAAGAGCACGTCCTGGCCCTCCTGGTCGCGGAAGTACTCGGCCATGGTCAGGCCCGAGAGCGCGACGCGGGCGCGGGCACCCGGGGGCTCGTTCATCTGGCCGAACACGAGCGCGACCTTGGAGCCTTCCGAGGTGGCGTTGCCCTCGGCGTCCTTGGCGATGACGCCGGCGTCGAGGAACTCGTGGTAGAGGTCGTTGCCCTCGCGGGTGCGCTCACCCACGCCCGCGAACACCGAGACGCCGCCGTGGCCCTTGGCGATGTTGTTGATCAGCTCCTGGATGAGCACGGTCTTGCCCACGCCGGCGCCGCCGAACAGGCCGATCTTGCCGCCCTTGGCGTAAGGCGCGAGCAGGTCGATGACCTTGATTCCGGTGACGAGGATCGCCGCTTCGGTCGACTGGTCGATGAAGGCGGGAGCCTCGGCGTGGATCGGGGCGAACAGGTCGGAACCGACCGGGCCGCGCTCGTCGATCGGATCGCCGATGACGTTGAGGATGCGGCCGAGCGTCTTGGGGCCGACCGGGACCGAGATCTGCTGTCCGGTGTTCGACACGTCCTGGCCGCGGGTGAGGCCGTCGGTGCCGTCCATGGCGATGCAGCGCACGGTGTTCTCACCCAAGTGCTGCGCGACTTCGAGCACCAGCTTGTTGCCGTTGTTCTCGGTGTTGAGGGCGGTGAGGATCGCCGGTAGCTCGCCTTCGAAGGTCACGTCGACGACGGCGCCGATGACCTGGCTGATCTTGCCGGTGGTGGTCTGGTTCAGGACTGGGGCGGTTGCCATGTGCGTTTCCTTGGCTTCAATTCTGAAGAACAAATTTGACGGACGTCGTCATAGTCGAATGTTTCGGCTTGCCGCTTTCATCGAGAGCGGGCTTGAAGTTCGCTTTGCTCATGAAGATTGGGCAGACTTTAGCGGCTAGTTCGGCAGGAGCATCAGTCTCCACGATCTCGCACGAGTCCGCCTTTCCTGTCGCATCAATGCCTAGTCGGACTTTGACGCGAACCTCCTGGCTCGTCGCTGCTGCGGAGGTTGGCTCCGCCGTCGTGGCGAAGGCCAGCAGAGGTAGGGCGGCAAGCGCAATCACAGCGCCTCGGCACCCGCGATGATTTCGACGAGTTCGGTGGTGATCGCGGCCTGGCGGCTGCGGTTGTATTGGATGGTCAGCGTCTTGATGAGATCGCCGGCATTGCGCGTGGCGTTGTCCATCGCGGTCATCGACGCGCCTTGCTCGGACGCCATGTTCTCCAGCAGCGCGCCGAAGATCTGCGTCTTGAGGTAGCGCGGGAGCAGGGCGGCGAGGATCTCTTCCTCGTCGGGCTCGTACTCGACCACGGCGTCGCCCTGGTTGGCGGCAGCGGTCTTGGGCGCCGGCACGGGGATGATCTGCTGTTCGGTCGGCTCCTGGGTCAGCGCGTTCTTGAACTTCGAGTAGAACAAGTGCGCGACGTCGAAGCGGCCCTGCTCGTAGAGCGCGACCAATTCATCGGCGATCTTCTCGGCTTCGTTGAAGCCGGGCTCGCGCACGTCGGTGGTGTCGAACATGTGGAGGATCGACTTGGGGTAGTTGCGCCGGATCACCGCGCGGCCCTTGCGCCCGATCAGGTAGAACAGCACCGTCTTGCCCTCGGCCTCCAGCCGGCGGGCGGCGACAAGCGCGGCCTTGACGATGTTCGAGTTGAACGCGCCGGCCAGGCCCTTGTCCGAGTTGGCGACGACCAGCAGGTGCACGCTGTCGCTGCCCGTGCCGGCAAGCAGCTTGGGGCTGTTCTCCGAGACGGTGATCTTGCTGGCGAGCGAGGCCATGACTTCGGCCAGCCGCGCGGCGTAAGGCCGGCCGGCCTCGGCCGCCGCCTGTGCTTTGCGCAGCTTCGCCGCCGCGACCATCTGCTTGGCCTTGGTGATCTTCTGGGTCGACTTGACCGAGTTGATCCGGCCTTTGAGTTCCTTCAGCGAAGCCACTCTAAACTCCAATCGTCATCCCGGGCTCGACCCGGAATCGGTTTCCGCAAGTCCCGGGGTTTGCCGGAACCGGACCCGTGTCAAGCCCGGGTCGACGGCGAACTTACGCGAACTGCTTGCCGAACGCTTCGAGCGCGGCGGCCAGCTTCTTGGGCGTCTCGCCCTCGAACTTGCCGGTGTCGCGGATCTCGGCGAGCACGTCGGGGTGCTCGGAGTGCAGGAAGCTGAGCATCTCGGCCTCGTACTCGGTCACCTTGTTGACCGGCAGCGAGTCGAGGTAGCCGTTGGTGCCCGCGTAGATCGAAGCGACCTGCTCTTCCATGGTCAGCGGCGAGAACTGCTTCTGCTTGAGCAGCTCGGTCAGGCGCGCGCCGCGGTTGAGCAGCTTCTGGGTCGAGGCGTCGAGGTCCGAGCCGAACTGCGCGAAGGCGGCCATCTCGCGGTACTGCGCGAGCTCCAGCTTGATCGAGCCGGCGACCTTCTTCATCGCCTTGGTCTGGGCCGAACCGCCGACGCGGCTGACCGAGAGGCCGACGTTGATGGCCGGACGCACGCCCTGGTAGAACAGGCCGGTCTCGAGGAAGATCTGGCCGTCGGTGATCGAGATCACGTTGGTCGGGATGTAGGCCGAGACGTCGCCGGCCTGGGTCTCGATGATCGGCAGCGCGGTCAGCGAGCCGGCGCCGAAGTCGTCGTTCATCTTGGCGGCGCGCTCGAGCAGACGAGAGTGCAGATAGAACACGTCGCCGGGGTACGCCTCGCGGCCCGGAGGACGGCGCAGCAACAGCGACATCTGGCGGTAGGCGACGGCCTGCTTGGACAAGTCGTCGAACACGATTACGGCGTGCATGCCGTTGTCGCGGAAGAACTCGCCCATGGCCGCGCCGGTGTAAGGCGCGAGGTACTGCAGCGGCGCGGGCTCCGAAGCGGTCGCGGCGATGACAATGGAGTACTCCATCGCGCCGTTCTCTTCGAGCTGGCGGACGATCTGCGCGACGGTCGAGCGCTTCTGGCCGACGGCGACGTAGATGCAGTAGAGCTTCTTGTTCTCGTCGGTGCCCTGGTTGGCGCTCTTCTGGTTGATGAAGGTGTCGATCGCGACGGCGGACTTGCCGGTCTGGCGGTCGCCGATGATCAGCTCGCGCTGGCCGCGGCCCACGGGAACGAGGGCGTCGATCGCCTTGAGGCCGGTCTGCACGGGCTCGTGCACCGACTTGCGGGGGATGATGCCGGGAGCTTTGGTCTCGACACGGCGGCGCTCGGTGGTCTCGATCGGGCCCTTGCCGTCGATCGGGTTGCCCAGAGCGTCGACCACGCGGCCGAGCAGGCCCTTGCCGACCGGCACGTCCACGATGGTGCCGGTGCGGCGGACGCTGTCGCCTTCCTTGATCGAGGCGTCCGAGCCGAAGATCACGACGCCGACGTTGTCGGCCTCGAGGTTCAGCGCCATGCCCTGGATGCCGCCGTTGAACTCGACCATCTCGCCGGCCTGGACCTTGTCGAGGCCGTGGATACGGGCGATGCCGTCACCCACCGAGAGCACGGTGCCGACTTCGGAGACCTGGGCCTCGGTGCCGAAGCTGGCGATCTGGTCCTTGATGACCTTCGAAATTTCTGCGGCGCGGATGTCCATCGGATTTTCCTTCTTAGCCCTTCATCGCCTGGGCGAGAGAATTGAGACGAGTGCGGATCGAGCTGTCGATGCGCTTGGAGCCGATCGTGACGACCAGTCCGCCGAGCAGCTCGGGGTCCACGCTGGCGCGGATCTTGACGTTGCGGCCCTCGCGCGCTTCCAGCTTCTGGCGCAGCTGTTCGATTTGGCCGTCGGTCAGCGCATGGGCGGAAGTGACCTCGGCGGTCGCCTCGCCGCGCTGGGCGGCCGCGATGGCGTGGAACGCGCGGATGATCTCGGGCAGCGCGAACAGGCGGCGGTTGTTCGCCAGTACGCCCAGGAAGTTCTTGGTGAGATCGGCAAGGCCGAGCACCGGCGCGATCGCGTTCATCACGCTTGCGGCAGCCGAGCGGCTGACTTGCGGATTGCGAATCAGCGCGGCGAAATCGGCGCTCTCGCGGATCGCCTGATCGATCTTGTCGAGGTCGTTCTCGACCGCGGAGACCACGCCGTTCTCACTGGCTAGGTCGAACAGTGCCGAAGCGTAGCGCCCCTGCAAGCTGGCCTTGATACCGCCGGAATTCTCCACGCGTGTCCTATCCTTAGCTTCGGTGGGCCGGGACGCGGTAAAGACCGCGCGAAACCGCGCCCTCCCTGCCCCGGACGGCCGGCGCATAGCGACGATTGGCGGGGGATGCAAGGCGGGGAAGAAGCCCTGGGGACAAAGCATCAGGCTTTGACCGCAAGCCGCGGGACGTCTTGCCGCCGGGACACTGGTAAAGCATGCGGACACCAGCAACAATGGCCGTGCAACAATGACTTCTTCAGCCAACGAGACGCTTGCGGATACCGAGGCCTGGCGCGCCGTGCTCGACCGCGATCGCGCATTCGACGGTCGCTTCGTGACCGGCGTGCATTCGACCGGCATCTACTGCCGGCCATCCTGCGCGGCGCGTCATCCCCGGCGCGAGAACGTGCGGTTCTATGCCTCGGCGGCCGAGGCCGAAGCTGCCGGCCTGCGCCCTTGCAAGCGCTGCCGCCCGGGCGACATCGCGCGCGACGAGGCGGCGGTCGCGCAGGCGCTCGCCTTGCTGCGCGAGGAGGGGGAGGGTGTCGTGACCCTCGGCCAACTAGCGGCCGAAACCGGCTATTCGCCCGCGCACTTCCAGCGCGTGTTCAAACGCGCCATCGGGCTCAGTCCGGCGGCTTACCTGCGCGCGCTGAAGCTGGAGCGGGCCGGGGAAGCGTTGAGCGAGGGAGCCAGCGTGACCGAGGCGGTCTACGCCGCCGGCTACGGTGCACCCTCGCGGTTCTATGCAGCGAGCGAAGGGAGGATGGGCATGGCACCTTCTGCATGGCGGAACGGTGGGGCGGGCGTGACGATCCGCTGGGCGGTGGTCGCAACGTCGATCGGCCGGATGCTGGTGGCGGCCACTGACAAGGGCGTGTGCCGTCTCTCGTTCGACGAGGGCGCCGACGATCTGGCGCGCCGCTTCCCGCGCGCCGAGCTGAGGGAGGGCGGAGCGGATTTTTCGGACCTGCTGGCGCAAGTCGTCGCCGCGGTCGAGCAGCCGGGAGACTCCCGCGCGATCCCGCTCGATGTGCAGGGCACCGCCTTCCAGGAAGCGGTCTGGCGCGAGCTGCAGCGAATCCCGCCGGGCGAGACCCGCAGCTACGCACAGATCGCGGCGGCGGTGGGCAAGCCCGGCGCGGTGCGCGCGGCCGGCTCGGCGAATGGCGCCAACAACGTCGCGGTGCTGATCCCCTGCCACCGCGTGGTCCGCTCCGACGGGACGCTGGGCGGCTACGCCTATGGCCTCGACATCAAGCGCGAACTGCTGCGGAGGGAAGGCCGCGAGTAGCCGTCGACCCGGGAGCGGGCGCGTCTGCGAGGCTGTATCGCTCGTTGGCCGACTGGCTCGCGCGGTGACGGAACCGGTCCCGGATCAGGTCCCGGACGACGTTGACGCGCGGGCCCAGGGACGCCGCGGCGGCGTCAGCTTGGCCAGGACCTGCTCGGCGCTGTCCAGGTAGGCCTGGCGCTTGGCCTCGTCCATCTTGTCCCACGTGCCGTAGACCCGGTTGATGCGCGGGTTGTCCTGGAACAGACGGCGGTTGCGCACCATGAAGTGCCAGTAGAGCGGGTTGAACGGGCAGGCGTCCGGGCCGGTCTTCTGGCGCACGTCGTAGCGGCAGGCGCCGCAGTAGTCGGACATCTTGTTGATGTAGTTGCCGCTTGCCGCATAGGGCTTGGAGGCGAGCCGGCCCTTGTCGGCCCACAGCGCCATGCCGGCGACGTTGGGCAGCTCCACCCACTCGTAGGCGTCGGCATAGACGACGAGGAACCAGTCCTCGAGCTCTTGCGGGCGCACCCCGGCGATCAGCGCGAAGTTGCCCGGCACCATCAGCCGCTGGATGTGATGCGCATGCGCGTTGTCGGCGGTCGAGCGCACCGCGTCGGCCAGGCAGCGCATGTCGGTCTCGCCGGTCCAGTAGAACTCGGGCAGCGGCACTTCGGCCCCGAGCGCGTTCGCCTGGCGCAGGCCCGGCATCTCGAACCAGTACATGCCGCGGATGTATTCGCGCCAGCCGATGATCTGGCGGATGAAGCCCTCGGCGGCGTTGAGCGGCACCTTGCGCTCGCGGTAGGCCTTCTCGGCGCGGCGGCACACCTCCAGCGGGTCGAGCAGGCCCAGGTTGATCGAGGTCGAGAGCAGCGAGTGGAACAAGTCGTCCTCGCCCGCGACCATCGCGTCCTGGTAGGTGCCGAAGTCGGGCAGGCGCTCGGCGATGAACTTGTCGAGCGCCTTGGCGGCCTGTCTGGCGGTGACCGGCCAGCGGAACCGATCGAGGCTGCCGAAGTGATCGGCAAAGCGCTCCTCGACCAGCGCGATGACCTCGCGGGTGATCCGGTCTGGCGGGAAGGCGGGGACCGGCGGCGGGTCCATGAACAGGTCGGGGCCCGCACGGTTCTCCTTGTCGTAGTTCCACTGGCCGCCCTCGGGCTGGTCGCCGTCGAGCAGTAGGCCGGTGCGCCGCCGCATCTCGCGGTAGAACGGCTCCATCAGGATCCGCTCGCGCCCTTGCGCCCAGGTGGTGAACTCGGTGCGCGAGCAGACGAAGCGGTCGTCCTCCAGGACTTCGACCGGCACGCCCAGGTCGCGCTTCCAGGCGTCCATCATCTCCATCACTCGCCACTCGCCCGGCTCTACCACGCGGACGCGATCGATCGCATGGCGCGCGACGGCGCGGGCGACTTCGCCGGTGAAGCTGCCGGAGTTGGCCGGATCGTGGAGGCGCACATAGTCCACCTTCCACCCCTGCGCCGCCAACTCGGCGGCGAAGTGGCGCATGGCCGAGAGGATGAGCACGATCTTCTGCTTGTGGTGGCGGACGTACGTGGTCTCTTCGAGCACTTCCATCATCAGCACGACGGTGGCGGCCTTGTCGCATCCATCGAGGCTGGCGATCGTCCGGCTGAGCTGATCGCCGAGTAGGGGTACGAGTGTGCGCACGATCCGACGCTAACGCGTGGGCCGTTAGGTGGCGTCCTGCCCTTTGGGACGTGGGATCCTCATCCTTCTCCCTCGATGGGGGAAGGATAGCGTAGCTTGCTCCGCCAGGAGCTAGCGGAGCTTGGATGGGGGTGAGCTTCCGGTTTACGCGCCGTGTAAGGCCGCACCATCACCCTCATCCAACTGCGGCTAACCGGCAGAGCCGGCAAGCCTTCGTATCCTTCCCCCATCAAGGGGGAAGAAGGGTTCCCCTTCCAACGCGTTCTACACGAAGCTGTAGGGATCGATGTCGATCGCCACGCGCACGCCTTGCGGGAACTCCAGTGCGCCAAGCCATTCCTGCAAGTAGCGCTGGAGTTCGGCCGAGCGGCGCGCGTTGATCAGCAGGCGATAGCGATGCCTCCCGCGCAGCAGCGCCATCGGCGCGGGCGCGGGGCCGAGCACGAGCATGTCGGGATGGTCGGGCGCGGTGCCGCCGATGGCGCGGGCGGCGCTCTGGGCCTCGGCCTGGTCTTCGCTCGACACGATGATCGCCGCCCAGCGACCGAACGGCGGCGCGCCCGCCTCCCGGCGCGCCTGGGTTTCCGCTGCATAGAAGGCGTCGCGGTCGCCGGCGGCAAGCGCGGCGATCACCGTGGCCTCGGGATGGCGCGTCTGGATCAGGACTTCGCCCGGCTTCTCGCCGCGGCCGGCGCGTCCGGCGACTTGGGCGATCTGCTGGTAAGTGCGCTCGGCCGCGCGCAAGTCGCCGCCTTCGAGGCCAAGATCGGCATCGACCACGCCCACCAGCGTCAGTTCGGGGAAGTGGTAGCCCTTGGTGACGAGCTGGGTGCCGACGATCACGTCGATCGCGCCTTCCTCGGCCTGCGCGACGAAGCGCCCGACCGCCTCGCGCGAGTTCATCGTGTCGGAAGTGACGACCGCGATCCGCGCCTCGGGCAGCAGCTCGCCCACTTCGTCGGCGATCCGCTCGACCCCAGGCCCGCAGGCGACGAGGCAATCGGGCGTGCTGCACTCGGGGCACGCCTCGGGCACCGGCACCTCGTGGCCGCAGTGATGGCAGGCAAGGCGGCTCGAAAAGCGATGCTCCACCAGCCAGGCGGTGCAGTTGGGGCATTGGAAGCGATAGCCGCAATGACGGCACAGCGTCAGCGGCGCGTAGCCGCGGCGATTGAGGAACAGCAGCGACTGCTCGCCCCGTTCCAGCCGGGCCTTCATCTCCGCGACCAGCCGGGGCGCCAGCCAGCGCCCGCGCTCGGGCGCCTCGGTCCGCAAGTCGAGCACCGACACTTCGGGCAGCTGCGCCCCGCCGAAGCGGTCCGGCAGCTCGATGCGGGTGTAGATCCCCGCTTCGGCCAGCTGCATCGATTCGAGCGCCGGCGTCGCGCTGGCGAGCACCACCGGGATGCGCTCGAACCGGGCGCGGATCACGGCGACGTCGCGCGCGTTGTAGCGCACGCCGTCGTCCTGCTTGAACGACACCTCGTGCGCCTCGTCGACCACGATCAGGCCAAGCCGGGCATAGGGCAGGAACAGCGCCGAGCGGGCGCCGACCACCACTTGCGCGCTGCCCTGCACGATCGCGCGCCAGGCACGCCGCCGCTCGCTGGCCTTGAGCGAGGAGTGCCACAGCACCGGCGCCGTGCCGAAGCGCTGCTCGAAGCGGCGCAGGAAGTTCTCGGTCAGCGCGATCTCGGGCAGCAGCACCAGCACTTGCCGATCCCGGCGCAGCGCCTCGGCGACCGCTTCGAAGTAGGTCTCGGTCTTGCCCGATCCGGTCACGCCGTCGAGCAGGAACGGCGCGAAGGCTCCGGCATCGACCGTTGCGACGAGCGTTGTTGCCGCTTGCGCCTGCCCCGGGCTGAGATCGGGCACCGCGAAGTCGGGCAGGGCGGGGCGGTAGGGCCGGTCGCAATCGACCGTCACCGGCTCCAGCAGACCTGCGCCGACCATGCCGCGCAGCACGCCTTCGGATACGCCGGCCAGCTCGGCCAGCTCGCGGATCGAGGCCTGCTCGCCCTGCAAGGCGTCGAGAGCCGCCGCGCGCTGCGGCGTGATTCGCGCCGGTTCCTCGCCGGTCAGGCGGTACTCGGTGGTGGTGCCGCCGCCGCGCAGCGCCGCGCTGCTGGCAAGCGCCATGCGTGCGACCGAGGACATCGGCGCGCAGTAGTAGTCGGCGGTCCACTCGATCAGGCGGCGCAGCTCGGCGGGCAGCGGTGGCACCGGTAGCACTTCCAGCAGCGGGCGGAGTTTGGCGTCCGGCACTTCTTTTGCGTTGAGGCGTTCCGCTTCCCAGACGATCCCAAGGATCTGGCGGGGGCCAAGCGGTGCGATGACCACCGAGCCGAGCTCCACCGCCATTCCTTCGGGCTTGCGATAATCGAGCACGCCGAGCACGGCATTGAAGACGAGGAGTCGAACGCGTTCCATCTGCGGAGCGCTATGTGGCACCTGGGGATACGAACGGGAAGGTGATGGCATGCTGGATCTGAAGACGATGGTGGATGGCAAGGTTCTGGCGCGCAGGAGCCTGCTCGCGGGTGGAGCGGCCCTGGCGGGGCTGCTGGTGCTGCCCGGCTGCGCGACCACCGGCGGCATGGGCGGGCAGTATGCCTATGTCCAGGCGGTGCGGCATCTGCTGGAACTGGCGAGCCGCAATGCCTTCGCCAAGCTGACCGCACCCGACGGCTTCTGGGACAGCCAGGTCTCCCGCATCAACCTGCCGGTGCTGTTCGGGCGGCGCGGCAGCATGATGGAGGGCATCCTGCGCTCGCCCGCGTTCCGCCAGAAGCTGCAGCACCGGCTCAACCAGATCGCAGAGGACGGCGCCCGCGCCGCCGCACCGCTCGTGGCCGACACCGTGCGGACAGTCGGGATCGAGAATGCCGTCGCGTTGATCCAGGGCGAGCCGACCGCGGCCACCACATTCCTGCGCGCCGCGATGGGACCGGCGGTCGTCAACGCGATGATTCCCGAGCTCGACCGGCTGATGCGCGTGGTCGACGATCCGCTGCTGGGCAAGGCGCTGTCGGTGCTCGCCGGGGTGGACATCACCGACGCGGCTCATGCGCTCGCGCTCGAGGCGGACAACGCCATCTGGTACGCGATCGGTGCCGAAGAGGCGGAAATCCGCCGCAATCCCGCGAGCGTCGACGATCCCGTGTTGCGCCGGATGTTCACGCACTGACAGGCATGGCGGGGGCGTGGGCCGGTGCCGCATTAACAGGACAGACTCTAGCCGCCCGCCCCCAGCTTCCCTATAGCGCCGCGCGAACCGCGTCATAGGAAGCTGCCATGAAGTTCTTCGTCGATACCGCCGACACCCAGGAGATCGCCGATCTGGCCGAAACCGGCCTGCTCGACGGCGTGACCACCAATCCCTCGCTGATCGCCAAGTCCGGCCGCGACTTCATGGAAGTCACGCGCGAGATCTGCGGTCTCGTGGACGGCCCAGTCAGCGCCGAGGTCGTCGCGCTCGACCACGCCGGGATGATGCGCGAGGCCGAAGTGCTGCGCAAGATCGCGGACAACGTGTGCATCAAGGTGCCGCTGACGGTCGATGGCCTCAAGACCTGCAAGAAGCTGTCGAGCGAAGGCACCATGGTCAACGTGACGCTGTGCTTCTCGGCCAACCAGGCCCTGCTCGCCGCGAAGGCGGGCGCGTCGTTCATCTCGCCGTTCGTCGGCCGGCACGACGACAATGGCTTCGACGGCATCGAGCTGATCCGCGACATCCGCCTGATCTACGACAACTATGCCTTCGAGACCGAAATCCTCGTCGCCTCGGTCCGCCACCCGATCCACGTGCTGGAAAGCGCGAAGATCGGCGCGGACGTGATGACCGCGCCGCCCGCCGTGATCCGCGCGCTGTTCAAGCACGTGCTGACCGACAAGGGCATCGAGGGCTTCCTCGCCGACTGGGCGAAGACGGGTCAGTCGATCGGCGCCGCCTGAACCGCCTCGCCGCCGGTCAAGCCTTCGGCTTGCGCGCGACGATCAGTTGCGAGCAGCCGAACATCCTGATCAGCGGCGTCGCCTCTGCGATGTTCGCCACCGTCCGTGCGAGCGGGGCGACCCGGTGAATGAGTTTCGGCTTGCCGCCACTGATCCCCTCGAACGTCTGCCATACGAACGTGTGCTGCTCGACGCCGAACCCGGCTTCCAGCACCATGCGCCGCAGTTGCCCTGGCCAGTAGTTACGCGCCCAAAACCGCACCCGTCGTTCTGCCAGGGCGATCGGAAGCCAGGGCAGGAAGGGGCCGCGCATCCCGCTCACGTGCTCGCCGGAGTGGCGCAGGATATACCCGTGGCTCTCCACCGGATAGAAGCGGTTGGGCGTGAACAGGAACAGGAGACCGCCCGGTTTCAGCACCCGCGCCATCTCGCGCAAAGCGAGTTTGTCGTCGGGCACGTGCTCCAGGACCTCGTTGTTCAGCACGGCATCGAACGAGGCGTGGGGAAAGTCGAGCGCGGCAAGGTCGCCGCGTTGGACCCGGCCGTCCCCCGGGTGGCGCCGCTCCCAATCCTCAACTTTGTCCTCCTGGTACTCGATCCCCCTCACGTCGGCGCCGCGCCGCGCCGCCTCTTCGACGAACGCCCCTGCCCCGCAACCCGCATCCAGAAGGCGCAGTCCTTGAAAGCTGGTCCAGCTGCTGAGGAGACGCAGCCGCTTCTCCATGTTGATGGGGGCGGACGTATCGCTCCCCGCCACTTCGATCTGCTCGCTCATCGGCTTCCCCGGCGGCAGTAGCCGTTCGCCGGATAGCGTAGTGGGAACTGGTGCCACGGCGCAACCGTGCGCACGCCGACCACTCCAGAGCGTGGCTCCGCACCAACCTTGCCGAACCTCACCACCCCCTCTAGCGTTTCGGGCGCAATGTCCGACGAATCCCCAACAGATCGCTTCAAGTCCGTCCTGACCGGCGCCAGCCGCGCCATCGCGCATGAGCCCGAGGTCGAGGTCAACTGGACCGCCGATGCGCCCAGCTCGTCCGGCAACACCTTCCGGGTGCCGATGCCCGGCCGTTCGCTCCCTCGCGAGGCGGCGATGCAGGCGCGCGGCTTTGCCGACAGCTTCGCGCTGAAGCTGCGCCACCACAACGAGCGCCTGCACCAGCGCAGCGCTCCGGTCGAGCCCTCGGCCCGCGCCTGCTACGACGCGGTCGAGGCGGTGCGGTACGAGGCGCTGGGCTCCAACCGCTTCGCCGGCATGCGCGAGAACCTCGATGCCGCGCTCGTCTCGCGCATGGGTTCCGACCCGATCACCCGCGCCGCCAAGGCCGAGGACGTGCCGGTCCAGGCGGCGCTGGCCCTGCTGCTGCGCGAGCGGCTGACCGGCCAGCCGGTGCCGGCGGCCGCGCGCAGCGGCGTCGACATGCTGCGCGGCTGGATCGAGGAGCGCGCGGGCAGCGATTTCGACGCGCTGGCCAGTTCGATCGAGGACCAGAAGGCGTTCCAGTCGCTCTCGCTCGACATGCTCCAGCACCTGGAGCTCACGCGAAGCGAGCCGCTGCCGCAGGACCCCGACGATGCCGACGACATGGACGGCGACGAGGAGACCGAGGAGGAGGAGACCGGCGAGGACTCCGGCCAGGAACAGCAGCCGAGCGAAGTCGCCGCCGAGCCCAACGAAGGCCAGGAGGAGGGCGACAGCGAAGCCGAGGGTGAGGCCTCCGACGACATGGAAGAGGGCCAGGAGGGCGAGGAAGGCGAGGAGGGCATGCTCCCCGTCAGGCCCAATCGCCCCTGGACCGACATTCCCGACACCTTCGACTACAAGGTCTTCACCACCGCTTTCGACGAGATCACCGAGGCGGACGAGTTGTGCGACCAGGAGGAGCTGACCCGGCTGCGCGCCTATCTCGACGCCCAGCTCAAGGGACTGCAAGGCATCGTCACGCGGCTCGCCAACCGGCTGCAGCGCCGGCTGATGGCGCAGCAGAACCGCTCGTGGGACTTCGACCAGGAGGAGGGCCTGCTCGATGCCGCGCGCCTGGCCCGCGTGGTCGTCTCGCCCGGCTCGTCGCTGTCCTACAAGGTCGAGCGCGATGTCGAGTTCAAGGACACGATCGTCACGCTGCTGATCGACAATTCCGGCTCGATGCGGGGCCGCCCGATCAGCATCGCCGCGATCAGTGCCGACGTGCTCGCGCGCACGCTCGAGCGCTGCGGCGTCAAGGTCGAGATCCTGGGCTTCACCACGCGCGCCTGGAAGGGCGGGCAGAGCCGCGAGGCCTGGCTCGCCGGCGGCAAGCCGGCACACCCCGGCCGCCTCAACGACTTGCGCCACATCGTCTACAAGAAGGCCGACGAGCCCTGGCGCCGCGCGCGCAAGAACCTTGGCCTCATGATGCGCGAGGGCTTGCTGAAGGAGAACATCGACGGCGAGGCGCTGCTCTGGGCGCACCAGCGCCTGCTCGGGCGGCAGGAGGACCGGCGCATTATGATGGTCATCTCCGATGGTGCCCCGGTCGACGACTCGACCCTCAGCGTCAACAGCGCCGGCTACCTCGAAGCGCACTTGCGGCGCGTGATCGACTGGATCGAGCGACAGTCCCCGGTGCAGCTCGTCGCCATCGGCATCGGCCACGACGTCACCCGCTACTACCGCCGCGCCGTGACGATCATGGACGTCGAGCAGCTCGGCGGCACGATGATCGAGCAATTGGCGGGGCTGTTCGAGGAGGAATAGCGGCGCAATTTGAGCGCGCGAGGCCCCGGCAACTTCTTCTTGTATCCTGCTGGGCCCTGCGCCAGTCATGACCGACCAGAGGGGGCATGGGCTGGTCTGCGCGCTCTAGCGCAACGAGGACGCCGGTTGGTATCCAACCGAAGCTGTCGGGGGGCGGCTCTTGACCTTCGTTCTGGGAGTTGACGGAAACGCGGCGAGTTTGCCGGTTTCAAACGGGGGAATTGTTTCATGAAGTTCAACGGCTTTGTCCGCCCACTTCTGGGCGCGGCGGCGTTCATCGCCATGGGAGGGACGGCCCTGGCCAGCGATGACGTGAAGGAGCATGTCCGGGTTCCGGCTCCGCCCGAAGGCAAAGCGGAGGTGGTGTTTTTCCGCCCGGGCGGGCTGGGTGGCTCGGCTATCAGCTGCGCCGTCAGCGAGAACAAGACGAAGATCAGCTCGCTGCCGCCTGCGCGCTTTTTCATCCTCGTCGCCGAGCCGGGCGAGCATGTCTATACCGCTGCCAGCGAGTCCAAGGACGAAGTCTTCTTCGACCTGAAACCCGGTCAGATCGCCTATGTGAAGTGCTCGGTTGCCATGGGCATTCTCGTGGGACGGCCGAAGCTCGAGGCCGCCCAGGATCTCGAATTCACCAGCAAGACCTGGAAGTCCGTAACCGAGGATCGCATCAGCGACGCCGTCCTCACCGATGCTGAGATCGCGACGGCGCTGGCCGCGCAAAAGGCGCCTGCGCCCGTAGCTCAGCCCGCGAGCGTTGCCGAGCCCGCTCCGGCCGCCGCGCCGCCAGAGGCAGTCAAGGCAAGCTGAGGTCCTGAAGGCGGGGCCGGCCACGTCACGGCCGGCTTCGCCGCTAGACCGCGTGCTTACATTGTGCTAACGCGAGGTCATGCAAACCTCGCTTCGCAAGATGGGCAACTCGGCAGGGGCGATCATCCCCAAATCGATCCTTGATCAGCTTCAGCTTCCGCTCGGGGCTAAGATCGACGTGCGTCTGGAGGACGGCAAGGTCATCCTCGAACCCGTCAAGCGCAAGGTGCGGGAGGGCTGGGAAGAGGGCGCGAAGGCTGTCGCCGCGGCCGGCATGACCGAGGAAGAACGTGAGTGGCTAGAACTTCCGTTCGACTTCGATGACGAGTGGGAATGGTAAGGCTGCCGCTCGCACTTCGGGGCGAAGTTTGGCTGACGCAACTCGATCCAACGGTCGGACGTGAAATTCAGAAGACCCGGCCTTGCCTGATCGTGTCGCCGGACAGCATGAACCGTCATCTCGATACAGTCACGGTGATGCCGATGACGAGCGGCAGCCGAGCTGCACCTTTCAGGGTCAAGATAAATTTCGCGAAAAAGGACGGCTTTCTACTCGCCGAGCAGTTGCGGACGACTGATCGACACCGACTGATCCGCAAGGTCGGTATGGTCGATGCGCAGACTTTGGCAGCGGCGCTCGCGACCTTGCGCGAGATGTTCGAGGATTGACTGCAAGCGGCGTGCGCCTAAGTCCGCGCCCATGCTGACCCTCTATAACAGCCTCACCCGCGCTCTCGAGCCGTTCGAGCCCGTCCATCCGGGCGAGGCGCGGGTCTATACGTGCGGGCCCACGGTCTACAATTACCCGCACATCGGCAACATGCGCGCCTATGTGTTCGCCGACGTGCTGGGTCGGGCGCTCAGCTTCAAGGGCTACAAGCTCACCCACGTCATCAACATCACGGACGTCGGCCACCTCACCGACGATGCCGATGCCGGCGAGGACAAGATGGAGAGGATGGCGCGGGCGCAGGCGCAATCCATCTGGGACATCGCGCGCCATTATACCGAGGCGTTCTGGGCCGACATCCAGGCGCTGAACGTACGCCAGCCGGCCCAGTGGTCGATCGCCACCGACTACGTGCCGCAGATGATCGATTTTGCGCGCAGCATCGCCGACGCGCACTGCTACGAGCTCGACAGCGGCCTCTATTTCGATGTCTCCACCGTCGCCGACTACGGGCGGCTCGCGCGGGCACGCACCGAGGAGGGCGAGGGTCGCATCGAGGCGGTCGCGGGCAAGCGCAATGCCGCCGACTTCGCGATCTGGCGCAAGACCCCGCCGGGCGAGACGCGGCAGATGGAGTGGGACTCGCCCTGGGGGCGCGGCGCGCCGGGCTGGCACCTGGAATGCTCGGTGATGAGCGGCGACTTGCTCGGCTTCCCGTTCGACATCCACACCGGCGGCATCGACCACCGCGAGATTCACCACCCCAACGAGATCGCGCAGAACCAGGCGTTCTGCTGCGCGCCCAGCGATCCCTGCAGCCTCGACACGCCGGCAAATTCGGGCGCCAAGGTGTGGATGCACAACAACTTTCTCGTCGAACGCAGTGGCAAGATGAGCAAGTCGTCGGGCGAGTTCCTGCGCCTGCAGCTGCTGGTCGACAAGGGCTACCACCCGCTCGCCTACCGCTTGATGTGCCTCCAGGCGCACTATCGCAGCGAGCTCGAGTTCTCGTGGGAGAACCTTGGCGCGGCGCTCACGCGCTTGAAGCGCCTGGTCATGCAGGCAGAGGCCATGCGCGCCCGTCACGCCGATCTCGTCGGCACGCCGCCGGCAGACGAGCAGGCCGCGACATTCGAGAGCCTGCGTGCGGAACTGCCGCCCAAGCTGCTGCCCTTCCTCGAGCGCTTCGATGCCGCGATCTGCGACGATCTCAACACCCCGGTCGCGCTCACCGTGCTCGACGAAGTGATCGCGCTCAAGAAGGTGGAGCTCGACGGCAAGTTGCGCCTGGTTGCCGCAGTTGCCGGTGTCCTGGGCATCGATCTGCTGGGCCTCACCCGTGCCGCCTTGCGCTTGCGGCCCAAGGGCGCGGCGATCGCCGAGGATGAGATCAAGGCCATCCTCGAACGCCGCAAGGCCGCGCGGGCCGAAAAGGACTTCGCCACCTCCGATGCCTTGCGCGACGAACTCGCCGCCCAAGGCGTCGAGGTGATGGACGGCGATCCGCTCGGCTGGGAGTGGAAGCTGGGCTGATGCGGCTCTGGCGCCTTACACGTGCGCCGTTCGCGGCGCTCGATGGACAGGGTGCCTTGCACCATGGTGGCCGCTACTCGCCGGTGGGCAAGCCCGTCGTTCCGCTAGCCAGCGAGCCGGGCCTCGCGGTGCTCATCGCGCTGCGGTACCTTCCCGCCGATCGCCGCGAGTGGCCGGACGATCATGTCCTGGGCTGGACCGAGGTTGCGGCGGAGCCGGTCAGCCTCGCAGACGACGGCAGCGATGCAACCGTGCGCAATGCGGTGGAGGCGTGGCTCGATGCTGGCCAGTCGCTCCTGGCGCGTGTCGCCTCCCGAGTGCTTCCCGAGGCCGACGTCGTGCTGCTCAACGTCCGTCATGCCCAGGCGCACCTCGTTCCCGCGCTCACGATCCGCCCATTCGATTTCGCCGCGTGCCTGCATGTGCCGCCGATGCTCGACACCTTCAGGAGCAAAGCATGACCGTCGCCGTCATCGCCGAGCTCGCGCGCCCTTTCCTCGAGGGTCGGCTGCCGGCCGAGATCGAACCGCGCTGGTGCGGCCGCCCGGAAGACCTGGAACCGCTCATGGCGGACGCCGAGATCGCCTGGATCGATGTGTTCGCTTCGATCGAGACCATGGTTCGGGCCGTGCGCGGCGCGCCCCGGCTGCGCTGGCTGAACACCGTGGCCGCCGGGGTCAACCACCTGCCGCTCGATCTGCTGGCCGAGCGCGCCGTCACGCTGACCAACGGCGCGGGGCTCCATGCCGGCACGATGGCCGAGTACGCGCTGCTCGGCATGCTGATGATCGCGAAGGAGTACCGCGCGGTCGTGCGGGCGCAGGACCGGCACGAATGGCTGCACGAGCCGCCCGGAACCGGCGAGCTGGCGGGAAGCCGGGCGCTGATCATCGGCGCGGGCGCGATTGGGGGACGCATCGCCCATCTGCTGCAAGCCTTCGATGTCGCCGTCACCCAAGTGCGCCGCAAGCCCGCGCCCGGCGCGCTCCTGCCGGACCAGTGGCGGGCACGCCTTGCCGACTTCGACTGGGTGATCCTCGCTGTGCCGTCCACGCCCGAGACGCGCCACATGATCGGCGCCAGCGAGTTCGCGGCCATGAAGCCGGGCGCCACGATCATGAACTTCGCGCGCGGCGTGGTGATCGATACCGACGCCTTGTTGGCCGCGGTGGATGGTGGCCGGCTCGGCCACGCCTTCCTCGACGTCACCGATCCCGAGCCGCTTCCGGCCGATCATCCGCTCTGGCGCCGCGAGAACGTGCACATCTCGATGCACTTGTCGGGCCGCGCGCAAGACGCGATCTTCCGCAAGGGTGCGGAACGCTTCCTGGCCAATTGCGAGCGCTTCGTGCGTGGGGAGCCGCTGGAGCACCGCGTGGACCTCGCCGCCGGGTACTGAGCAGCCCATCACGCATCCTCCAGCACGAGCAGTTCCGCCTCGATCGTCATGCGCGGGCCGTTCGCCAGGTCGTGGTCGACGGCAACGATGGTGGTGTCCGCCACCAGTTGCCCGCGCAAGTCGAAGGGGTGGTCGGGCAGGGCGGCCAGGAACGCCTCGCCCCGCGCGACGGCGGGATGCCCTTCGAACACGAAGCGGAAGCGGTGGCGCGCGCCGCTGAAGGTCACGCTCGCCCAGGGTCGCTCGGTGTGCCCGGCGAACAGCGCGCTGCTGCCGGCCAGCTTGAGGATGGCGTCGAGCAGGGCGATCCAGGGTCCGCGCGCCCCCATGGCGCGCAGGGCATCGACGGTCGGGTGGCGGCTCAAGGTCTCAGCTTGCATCATGGTTCTCCAGATGGTCGTTCATGAAATGTTCTACTCGGACTTCGGTCGCGGGGCGCGGTTCGCGACCCGTGCGCAAGTCGTGGACGAAGCGCGGATCGCGCACCGCCAGCCACCCGAAGCGGGTCGCCGACATCTGCGTGCGACGCAGGAATCGCTCGATGCGACGAAGCAGCATGGTGGTCCTTCCGGGCGGTGCGATTCGATCTTTGGTTCTCTCTATGTTCCAGCCGAAATCCTACTTGTCTAGGAAATTTCCTTCGGGTAAAGCGAACATCATGGAGCTCGATCCGCCGCGCCGCCGTATCCTTGCGCTCGCCGAGGAGCGCGGGGTCAGCTTGTCCCGACTGTCGCGTCTGATCGGGAAGAACGGCAGTTATCTCCAGCAGTTTGTCCGCAAGGGCAGCCCTCGTAAGCTGGAGGAGGACGACCGCGCCGTCCTTGCCCAGTTCTTCGGCGTGGCCGAGACCGAGCTTGGCGCATCGAAGGAAAAATACACAGGTTCGCGCGGTCCGCGCGCCGGCAGCACCGCCGGCAGCAATTGGGTCGATCTGCCGCGCCTGACGCTGCACGCGTCCGCCGGGCCGGGGGCGACGGTGGAGGAAGAGGACGCGGCCGGCAGCTTCCGTTTCTCGCAACGCTGGCTACGCGACCAGGGGCTCCAGCCCGACCGCCTTTCCGCCATCCGGGTGCGGGGGGACTCGATGGAGCCGGTGCTGCGCGATGGCGACGAGATCCTGGTCGATGCCGGGCAGCGCACCCCGCGCGACGGAATCCACGTCGTCCGCCTCGATGGCGCGCTGCTGGTGAAGCGGCTGGAGGCGAGCCGCCCGGGCCGCATCGTCCTGCACAGCGAGAACCGCAGCTACCCGCCCATCGAATGCGCGCCCGAGGAGGTGGAGGTGATCGGCCGCGTGGTGTGGAAGAGCGGGCGGCTCTAGCCTCTCGGCACGGCGAGTCGGGCTGGCGCACGGTGGATGCCGCAGACCGCGCGAGCCCGGCCGCCCCGGGAACCGGACGAGGCGCTGCGCCGTACCCACAGCTTAAGCCGTGAAGGATTTCAGCGATGAGCAGCGACACCCTGCAGACGATCGAACCGCCACTCTCCGAGCAGCAGCAGAAGGTACC
>Ga0268266_10000355_pt1 | contig 70950 bp, 72 predicted proteins | sample KBSS13metaG_FD_190356 | JGI IMG/M metagenome (GOLD analysis project Ga0268266, IMG submission 190356) | Switchgrass rhizosphere microbial communities from Kellogg Biological Station, Michigan, USA - KBS S1-3 metaG (SPAdes) (version 2) | ecosystem: Host-associated > Plants > Roots > Rhizosphere...
AAGGTGTTCGCCAAGTTCGCCGGGACCGCGCGCACAAAGGTCGGGACCGACCTGAAGCTGGTCGACGAGGACCGCTTCGAGTTCGTCTGGATCGTCGATTTCCCGATGTTCGAGATGAACGAGGAGACGAACCACGTCGACTTCAGCCACAACCCCTTCTCGATGCCGCAGGGCGAACTCGAGGCGCTGAACACCAAGGACCCGCTCGACGTCCTGGCCTACCAGTACGACATCGTCTGCAACGGCTACGAGCTGTGCTCCGGCGCGGTGCGGAACCACCTGCCCGAAATCATGCTCAAGGCGTTCGAGATCGCCGGCTATGGGCCAAATGTGGTCGAGGAGCAGTTCGGCGGCATGCTGAATGCCTTCCGGCACGGGGCGCCGCCGCACGGCGGTCTGGCGCCGGGCATCGACCGCATCGTCATGCTGCTGGCCGGCGAGACGGCAATCCGCGAAGTCATTGCCTTCCCGCTAAATCAGCAGGGTCAGGACCTGATGATGAACGCGCCCTCAGAAGTGTCCGACAAGCAGCTGAAAGAGCTCAGCATCCGCCTGGCGCCGCCGATCAAAGCCTAAGGCTCTGTGGCGCTCAGTTCGGGGCGGAGACCAGGCGGCGGATTGCCGGTGGCGGCGGGGCCGGAGGCGCGGGCGGCGCCGGCGGCGCGGGAATCGCCGGGATCACCACATGGGCGGCCCAGATCGGCGAGCCCGCCTGCTGGATGATCACCCGCATATTGGCCCCGCAGGTGCGTGCGACGAGACCCCTGGGCAGACGCGTGCGGCTATCGGCGCAGGCGTCTTCAAGTTGATCTTGCGACAGGCCCCGCGCCCGCGAGAGGTCGACGCCCGCGATCACCGTGTGGTGCAGTTCCGTATCCTTGAAATCCGCCCCATCGAAGCTGCCGCCGGTCAGGAGGGCGCCGCTCATCGAGGCGGAACGGAACGAGGCCTTGTCGAAATTGCCGTCGACCAGCACCGCGCCCTGCAGCGAGGCGTCGCGGAAGTCGACACCGTTGGCCTGGGCCTTGGTGAAGTTGGCGCCCTGCAACTCGGCCGAACGCAGGGTCGCGCCGTTCAGGTTGGTCTTGATGAAGTTGGCGCCGGTGGCCTCGGCGTCGTTGAGGTCGGCGTTGCTGAGGTTGGCGTTGGTGAAGATCACGCCCTTGGCTTCGGTGGAGCGCAGCCGCACATGCGACATGTTTGCGCCGACGAAGATCGTGCCCAGGATCTGCGCGTCGCTGAGGTCGGCGTGGCTAAGATTCGCGCCGGTGAAGTTGGAGCCGAGGAAGTGCGCGTCGCGAAGGTCGGAGCCGACGAAGGCCGAGCCGGAGAAATCGGCGCCCATGAAGTGCGCGCCCGCCAGCCGGCGCCCGGAAAGCTCGCATTTCGGGCAGGCGCCGCCAAAGCCGGTGGACCGCGGGACTTCCTTCTCGGCTCCGCTCGCGGCCGCGGCGTGAGCCGTTACGGGGACAGACACCGCCAGGAAGAGCAGGGCGGTCAGGACACTATGGAAGGTCTTCGTCACGCGTTCGAGGGTCCTTGAAACTACAGGTTCCATCTGCGCTCCCCCGCCCGGTGGCGCCACTTAATTCGCGGTAATTGTTAAGGGCTTAGGCGAGATGGACTACGCTCCAAGATCCTCCCCGAGGCGCTCCGCGCGCGTCCCGCAGGTCTCGCAGATCAGGGCCTGGCCCTTGCGCACCACGGCCACGTCCCCGCAGGCGGCGCAAACGTCGGCGGCTTCCAGGTTCGACGGCCCGTTCGCGCGGTTGGCGATCGGCAGGAAGAGCAGGTTGTCCGGAGCCGCGCCGCGCGAAAAGCCGCGGGAGATGAACCGTGACGCCGGTTGCGGCTCGTCCGGCTTGCCGAGGCCCAGGCCGTCGGCGTTGTGCTCGCTGGGATCGCCCGTCGCAAGGTCCTTGCGGCCTAGGTAGGAGACGCCCAGTTCGCGGAAGATGTAGTCGAGAATCGAGGTCGCGGACTTTACCGTGTCGTTGCCGGTGACCGGCCCGGCGGGCTCGAAGCGGGTGAAGACGAAGGCGTCGACGAACTCGTCCAGCGGCACCCCGTACTGCAGGCCGATCGAGATCGCGATGGCGAAGTTGTTCATCAGCGAGCGGAAGGCGGCCCCCTCCTTGTGCATGTCGAGGAAGATCTCGCCGAGTTCGCCGTCGTCGTATTCGCCGGTGTGCAGATAGACCTTGTGGCCGCCGACCGCGGCCTTCTGGATATAGCCCTTGCGGCGATCGGGCAGCTTTCGGCGCGTGCGCTCGCGCTCGACGACCCGTTCGACGACGCGCTCCTCGGGCGCCGGGCCACGCGCCGCGCGGGCTTCGCTGAGGTTCGGCAGGTCGAGGCTGAGGCCGGCCGGCGCGGCGGCGCGTCGCAGACGGACAGCGCCGGGCGCCTGGGAGAGCGCGGCCAGGGCTTCGGCTGGGGTGGCGTCCCAGGCGAGTTCGAGGTCTTCGACCGGCGGGATGGCGAGGGCGGCCGCCAAGGCCTGCTGCATCGCGCGATGCGAGTGTTCGCCGAGCGTGGCGGCGGAGCGGAAGACATCGCGAGCGGCAGGAGGCAGGAGGTCGGCCTCGGCCAGGCTATCAGCGCCGAGCGCGTGGGACTCCGCCGCGGCGACGTCGGCGGTCGTGAAGCCCATCAGCGCCAGGGTATCGAACTGCGGGTCGGCCAGCTGCTCGCTGGTGGCGCCCAGGACGTCGCGGATGAAGCCCTCGCCGATCACCGCGGGCGAGAAGGCGTCGCCCAGGCGCGTGACGAGGGGCAGGGCGGCTTCCGCCGCGGCGATTTCGTGGTCGGTGAAACCCCGCGCGGTCAGCGTCTGGTGGTTGACCCCCGGGGCGTCGGCCAGGTCGGCGCGGCCGAGCAGCAGCTCGTGGGCTTCGGCGCGGTCGGCGCCCGCCAAGGACAGGCCGCGGATCGCGGCGTCGCTCAACGTCCGCACCATCTCGCCGTCGGCGGATTCGGCCCAGGCGATCGGTCCCTGCCAGGCGTCAGCGCCCAGCCGACCGCCGCCCAGGCGAAGCTCCAGCTCGGGATCGCGGAACAGGCCGAGCGCGGCGCCGGCGCCGGCCATGGCGCGGCCGGCCGCGAGATAGAGTTCACGCGCAGTCTCCCGGCCGGCCTCGCTGTCGTAGTCGATGCCGTGGGCGACCAGCCAATCTCCAAGCCCGGCCAGCCCTACAATGGCGGGCGTGTCGTCCGCGGCGGCCAGGGCGGCGGCCAGCAACGCCACGGCTGCCGTGAAGCCGTCGATGTCGAAGCCTTCGTCCGACCAGAATCCCATCAGGTCGACGCCGCCGCGAAGTCCGGCGTGGGCTGCGGCGAGGGCGTGCGCCTGCGAAAGGTCAGGGGCGAGGATCAGGACGCCCGTCGCCCAGGCGGCGCGGGCCACCGCCTCGTCCGGGGCGCCGGCCACGACCAGGCGAAGGCTGTCGCCGTCGATCGCGGGCGGCTCCACATCCCACGCGCTCTCGCCGGATCGGGCGAGCGTGATGGCGTCGAGGATGAGCCCGTCGGGCGCGCCGCCGGCGCGAGCGGCCTCGGCGGCGCGGGCAAGGCTCGGGTTGGCCTGCGGGTCGGCACACGCGTCGGCGTCTCCCTCGCACCGGAGGACCGAGTCCATGACCGCCTGAAGCCGGCGTCCGAGCTCCAAGGCGGCGGCCTGCGACGCGACGCGACCGCGATGCTCGGCGACGGTGCGGGCGAGGCTCGCGGCGAATTCCGGCGAACCCGCCTCGATCACCTCGATGGTTGCGCCCGGGGGCCCTCGCCCGATGGCGATAACCCCGGCCAGCAGGGCCTCGGTGAGCTCGTCGCGGAAGCGGGTGCGCGCGCGGACGTCGCGGATCAGGCCCTTGGCCTGCGCCCTGGCTGTCAGGTCTTCGACATAATCACCGATCGCCGCGGGAAGATCGCTCGCGCCGCCTGCCCAGTCGAACCAGGCTTCCAGCCGCGCGGCGGTCCAGTGCGCCGGGGCCAGGACCTCGACGAAGCGCCCGCCGCTTTCGACGACGCGCGCCTCGATTCTCGTTCGCGACTCTTCGCGACCCATTCGCCGACTCCCTCGCGGAAGCCTAGGCGGCGGGGGGACCGGCGATCAATAGATGTTGCGGTCGTACCCGCCTTCATCCCCAACATCTTGCCTTCGCAGGTGCGGCGGGCGAGCGCTGGACGCTCCAAATCGCCCCGCCTATAGTCCGGCCGCCCAAACCCGCATTCCAGAGATCCAAAGCCCCGTGCTGAATTTGCTGAAGACCATCTTCACCTGGTGGAACGGCGCGACCGTCGGGGTCCGCTTCCATGTCGGGCGCCGCGGCGTCTTCATCGGCCAGGACGAGCGCGGCAATCGCTACTACGAGGCCAAGGACGCGTCGGACAGCTACGACAAGCGCAAGCGCCGCTGGGTGATCTTCAAGGGCTACGCTGAGGCCTCCAAGGTCTCACCGGACTGGCACGGCTGGCTGCACCACACCTTCGAGGAGCCACCGACCGTCGAGCCGTTCCGCCTCAAGGCCTGGGAGAAGGAACACCTGCCGAACCTTACCGGCACGATCCACGCTTACCGGCCGCAGGGCGCGATCTCGCGCGGCGGCGAGCGCCAGAAGGCCACCGGCGACTACGAGGCTTGGACCCCGAAATAAGGCGAACGCCCGTGCAGCCTCGCCCGACTCCGAACAGACTCCCTCTCCGTGCGCTGGCGGTTGCGGTCCTGGCCGCCGCCGGCGCGGCCGCCGCCCAACCCACCGTCGTCCAGATGCCCGCGGCGCCCGCGGAGGCCCAGCCCAAGGGCGCAGCGTCCGAGGAAGCGCCCCCGGTCAGCGTGCCGACGCCGGCACCGATCGCCGTCCCGCCGATCTCCGAAAAAGAGGTCGCGCCCGCCACACCGCCTGCGCCGCCGGTCGCCAAGACCCCGGGTGAGCCCGTCCGCCGGGTCCGCTACGACGTCGCGGTCATCGAGGCGCTGGACAAGATCACCGCCGAGAGCCTGCGGTTCGAGGCCGCCGTGGGCCGCCCGGTGCGCTACAAGAGCCTGATCTTCACGGTGAAGGCCTGCGAGCGCTCGGCCCCCGACGAGCCGATCCAGGACTCCATCGCCTATCTGACCATCGACAGCCAGCCGCGTCCGGCGCCCGGAAAGCCGGAGCTGTCGCCGCGCCAGGCGTTCAAGGGCTGGATGTTCGCCTCGTCGCCCAGCCTCCATCCGTTGGAGCACCCGGTCTATGCGGCCTGGCTAATCAGCTGCAGGGCCGCCGCGCCGCCCAGCGCGCCGGCGCGCTGAAAGTCGCCCTGCGCCGACAAGGCCAGCGCCAGGCGGCGGTGATAGTCCAGGCGCGAGATCTCCTCGGCGCCGAACTGCTCCAGGTGTGCGGTCATGAATTGGGCGTCGAGCAGGCGATAGCCGCCGGCGATCAGCCGCGCCACGAGGTGGACCAGCGCCACCTTCGAGGCGTCCCGCCGCCGCGAGAACATGCTCTCTCCGAAGAAGGCGCCTTGCAGCGAGACGCCATAGAGGCCGCCGACCAGCTCGCCGGCCTGCCAGCACTCGACGCTATGGGCGAAGCCGAGTTCCTGGAGGCGCACATAGAGGTCCTCGATCGGGTGGTTGATCCAGGTCTCCGTGCGGCCCGGTCCCGACGCCGCGCAGGCCTCGACGATCGGCTGGAAGGCGGTGTCGATGCGGATCTCGAAGGGATCGGCCCGCACCGTTCTCGCCAGCCGCCGCGCGACGTGGAAGCGCTCGAGCGGCAGGACGCCGCGCCGCTCGGGATCGATCAGGAAGACGCGGTCGTCGTCCCGCGCGTCGGCCATCGGGAAGACGCCGCGGGCGTAGCAGGATAGGAGATCTCGGGCGTCGAACGCGGCCATGGCCCTCGATCTAGCAAGGTTCGAGGCCGCGTTGACAGGGGAGTCGCCCGGGGGCCGCGCGCTAGACGGCCGGATCGGTCAAGCCGCGCTGGCCAGCTGCGCCTTCATCCAGTTTTCCAGCCAGTGGATGTTGTAGTCGCCGGCGATGATGTCGGGGTTCACCAGCAATTCCTGGAAAAGCGGGATGTTGGTGTCGATCCCAGCCACCACGATCTCACCCAGGCAGCGGCAGAGGCGCGCAATGCATTCGTCGCGGTCGCGGCCGTGGACGATCAGCTTGCCGATCAGGCTGTCGTAGTAGGGCGGGATCGTATAGCCGGCGTAGAGGGCGCTATCGAGCCGCACGCCCAGGCCGCCCGGCGCGTGGAAATCGGTCACCAGGCCCGGCGAAGGCGCGAAGGTCTTGGGATTCTCTGCGTTGATCCGGCACTCGATGGCGTGGCCCTCGAAGACCACATCCGCCTGGGTGAACGAGAGCGGCAGGCCCGCGGCGATGCGGATCTGCTCGCGCACCAGGTCGATGCCGGTAATGGCCTCAGTGACCGGGTGCTCGACCTGCAGGCGGGTGTTCATCTCGATGAAGAAGAACTCGCCGTTCTCGTACAGAAACTCGATGGTGCCCACGCCCAGATAGCCGATGGCCTTGACCGCATCGACCACGACCTTGCCAATCTTGGCGCGGGCCGCGGCGTCGATCACCGGCGAGGGGGCTTCCTCCAGCACCTTCTGGTGGCGGCGCTGCAGCGAGCAGTCGCGTTCGCCCAGGTGGCAGACGTTGCCGAAGCTGTCGGCGACCACCTGTAGCTCGATGTGCCGGGGGGTCTGCAGGTAGCGCTCCATGTAGACCGCGTCGTCGCCGAAGGACGCCTTGGCCTCCGAACGGGCCGTCGAGACCGCCTCGTAGAGGTCGGCCTCGGTCTGGGCGACCTTCATGCCGCGTCCGCCGCCGCCGGCCGCGGCCTTGATCAGGACCGGGAAGCCGATCGCCTTGGCGGCCGCGAAGGCTTCCTCTTCGGTCGTAACGGCGCCGTCGGAGCCGGGCACCACCGGGATGCCTGCGGCCTTCACCGCCTGCTTGGCGGTGATCTTGTCGCCCATCATCTTGATGTGCTCGGGCTTGGGTCCGATGAAGGTGAAACCGTGCGCACCGACGATCTCGGCGAAGCGGGCGTTTTCCGAAAGAAATCCGTAGCCTGGATGGATCGCTTGAGCCCCGGTGATCTCGGCAGCGGCGATGATCGCCGGGATGTTCAGGTAGCTCTTGGCGGCGGCGGGCGGGCCGATGCAGACGCTCTCGTCGGCCAGGCGAACCCACATGGCCCCGCTGTCGGCCTCGGAATGCACGGCGACGGTGGAGATGCCCATCTCCTTGCACGCGCGGTGCACCCGAAGGGCGATCTCGCCGCGGTTGGCGATGAGGATTTTCTCGAACATCGCGCTAGCCGATGACCGCGAGCGGCTCGCCGAACTCCACGGGCTGGCCGTCCTCCACCAGGATCTCCAGAATCTTGCCGGCCTTGGGCGCGGGGATCGGGTTCATGGTCTTCATGGCCTCGACGATCATCAGGGTCTGGCCCGCGGTGACGGTGTCACCCACCTTGACGAAGGGCTCCGCGCCGGGTTCCGGCTGCAGGTAGACGCTGCCGACCATCGGCGAGTTGACCGTGTCGCCTGTAGCGCGGACCGGGGCGGCAGCTTCGGCCGGAGCCGCGGCGGGCGCAGGCGCGACGGGGGTCGCGGCGGCCATCGGCGAGCTGTGCATCATCTGCATCGGGGCGGCCGTCAGGGTCTTGGCGACGCGGATCTTCAGGCCCGAATGCTCGACCTCGATCTCCGAAAGGCCGGTCTCCGTCAGGATGTCCGCCAGTCTGCGCACCAGGCGCGCGTCGATGGGGTCGGCGGCGGGGGCCTTGGGAGGACTAGCCATGGAGATACCTTCTTCTTGCGCCGACACTCTAGCGGGCGAGGCCCGCGGCGGCCTCGACGGCCAGTTCATAGCTCGCCGCGCCGAACCCGGACACAACTCCGGTGGCGGCGAGGGAGACGTAGGTTTGGTGGCGGAACGCTTCGCGCGAGGCCGGGTTCGACAGATGGCACTCCACCACCGGGATGCCGACCGCCTTGAGGGCGTCGAGGATCGCTACGGAGGTATGGCCGTAGCCCGCGGGATTGATCACCACGGCCGAGCCCTTCTCGCGCGCCTCCTGGATCCAGTCGATCAGTTCGCCCTCGTGGTTCGACTGGCGAAAGACGACCGAACAGCCCAAGGCGGACGCGCGGGCTTCACAGAGCCGCTTCACGTCTTCGAGGGTTTGGTGACCGTAAATCTCCGGCTCGCGGGCGCCCAGGAGGTTGAGATTGGGCCCGCTCAGCACATAGATCGGTTTCGACATTCGGCTCCGCCGTCGATTCCGCCGTCTTGTACCGGTAGGGCTGCGGCGTCACAAGCTTGCCGACCGGAGCCTTCGAAAGGGAGACGCTCATGTGGTGGAGACTCAGCGTCCTCGGCGTCGCGACCGCGAGCATCGTAGCTATCTTGATTGCCCCGGTACTGGCGGTGAAAGTGAAGCTGGAATTGCCGCCCGGCGTCGAGACGAGTGCAACGCCAACGCCGCATCAGATGGCCATGGTTGTCGTTGGCCTGGATTTCCTTGTCGTGGCTTTCATTATTGGAATCGCCTTTTGGGTCGCCAGGCTCATCGTTCGTCGCCATCTGCCTTCAAGGCGAGGAGCCGCATGAACCTGACCGTCAATGGAGAGCCGCGCGCGTTTCCGCCGCTCGCCGACCTGACGGCGTTGATCGCCGAACTCGGGCTCGACGGCCGCAAGGTGGCGATCGAGCGCAATCTGGAGATCGTGCCGCGCTCGGCCTATGGGAAGACGAGACTCCTCGACGGCGACCGGATCGAGATCGTGCACTTCATCGGAGGCGGCTGACATGGACGGAACACAGCAGGTTGAAGATGCCTGGAGCGTCGCTGGCCGCACCTTCCGCTCGCGGCTGATCGTCGGCACCGGCAAGTACAAGGACTACGCCCAGAACGCCGCCGCCGCCGAGGCCGCGGGCGCCGAGATCGTCACCGTGGCGCTGCGCCGGGTGAACCTCTCCGATCCCAGCCAGCCGATGCTGGTGGACTATGTGAAGCCCGACCGCTTCACCTTCCTGCCCAATACAGCGGGTTGTTTCACCGGCGAGGACGCCGTGCGCACCCTGCGCCTGGCGCGCGAAGCCGGCGGCTGGGACCTCGTGAAGCTGGAGGTGCTCTCCAACACTCCGCACCTGCTGCCCGACATGGAAGAGACGCTGCGGGCGCTGAAGCTGCTGATCGCTGACGGCTTCCAGGTGATGGTCTACTGCAGCGACGATCCGGTCTACGCGAAGAAGCTCGAGGACGCAGGCGCGGCGGCGATCATGCCGGCGGCGGCGCCGATCGGCTCGGGGCGCGGCATCCAGAACTTCCTGAACCTCGGCCTGATCATCGAGCAGTCGAGCGTGCCGGTCCTGGTGGACGCGGGCGTCGGCACGGCCTCTGACGCTGTGCTGGCGATGGAAATGGGCTGCGACGCCGTCCTGATGAACACCGCCATCGCCGAGGCGCGCGAACCGATCCGCATGGCGGTCGCCATGAAGCACGCGGTGATCGCCGGACGCGAGGCCTGGCTGGCCGGGCGCATGGCCAAGCGCTCCTACGGCGACCCGTCTTCGCCGATGGGTGGCCTGATCTAGCTCTGCTTCTTGTACTTCGAGTGGCAGGCGGTGCAGGTGTCGCCCAGCCCGTTCGCTGCGGTCGAGAAGCCCGCGCCGTCCTTCTTCATGGCCGCCTTTTCGGCGTCGTCGGCCAGCTTGGCGAAATCGGCAGCCGACTTGGCCCAGACCTCGCCCGGCTGCTTCTGCGGCCCGACCAGGTGGGCGGCCGCACCTTTCAGCTTCTGAGCCGCCGCCAGCGCCTCGGCCCAGCGGGCCGCCGGGACCTTGGCGGCGTCGGGACCGTTCGCGGGATCCACGTCGCCGCCGACTGAGAAGATGGTGTTGGTGGCCGGATCGACCACGGACTTCATCTCCTCCTTCACGCTCATCTCGGCCGCGAGCGCGCCGCCGGCGAGGATCAGGCTGACAACGAGGGCGAGGGGCGTCGAACGCATGTGAGGGGCCTTCCACAGGGAGGGCGGAGCTTGGCGGATCAGGTCGCGCCTTCCAAGACCCGTTGGATGTCGAGATCCGGCGAAAGTCCCAGGCCACGCAACATCTCCTCGCGCTCCGGGCCGCCTTTGGGGCGGTAAGCCTCCGCGTTCCGCTCGCGACCGCGCGCCCAGTAGCCCAGCACCTTGGCGAGGTTCTTCGGGCGCTTGAGCCACGCCTGGGGATCTTCCAGCATATGGAAGCCTCGTAGGGCGGCACGGAAGAGTTCGACGTCGGAGCGCACGGCGACCGCCACGCCGTCCTCGAGAAACTGCTTGGTCACCCGGCTCTTCAGGCTAGGCCGATAGCCGGGCGTCAGGGCCTGCCGGGCGCGGCGGATGGCGCTGCGGTCGGCGTCGCGCATGGCGGTGTAGTAGGGGCCAAGCTCAGCCTGGACGCGGCGCTGGTAGGCTTCAACCCGCGCCGCGGGATCGCTGAACATCTGTAGCGCGTCGCGCAGCAGGTGGGCGCTGACGGCCGCGAAGGAGCAGCCTCTCCCGAACAGGGGGTTCGAGCGCACCAGGCTGTCGCCGACCGCGAAGAAGCCGGTCACCGCCGCGCGGCTGGCCGGCGCCAGGTCGCGCCAGCGGCTGTGCAGGTCGCCCATACCGAAGACGCGGCTGATCGGCGTGGCCGTCGCGGGATCGACCCAGGGTGCTAGGCCGGGCAGGGCGGCGCAGGCGGCGTCGAAGACCGCCGGGTCGACGATGCGCTTGCGCAACTCCTCCTCGATCTCCGGCACGCACAGGGTGATCGAGAAGCAACCGTTGTCGGCCGGGAAGACCCCGAACTTCAGATACTCCAGGTCGCCGGTCAGCGGCGCCTTGCCGCGCTCGGGTTCCGAGACGCCGGGGTTCAGGCGGTAGTGGCGGGTGAAATAGAGGATGCCGCAGTCCTCGGATTCTTCGGTGATGACGGCTCCGGCCTCGATGAGCTGCTCGACCGCCGAGGATGTCCGGCCCGCGGCGTCCACCACTACGTCGGCAGTCAGCTCATGGCGGCCATCATCGTCCTCGACGACCACGCCTGTCACGGCCGGGACCGAACCCGGCGCAATCAGCAGTTCGCGAACGAAGGCGCCGGAGCGGATGCTTACGTTCGCCTGCCGCTCCACGTAGCGGCGCATGATCAGCTCAAGCGTCGTGCGCCGGCTGGTCAGCACCGCCAGGTCCTGATCCACCGGATCGGGGGTGTAGCTGCGCTTATGGATGTCGGTGAGCCCGCCTTCGAAGCCCAGGTCGCGGCAGCCGGCCTCCAGCAGCTCCTCCAGGAGCTGCGGGTGCTCGTCGCGGATCAGGATACGCAGGCGGGCGAGGAAGGCGTGGCTGTGCCGCAGGTGACCTACGCCGCGCCGCGTCCAGTCCTGGAAGGCGGCGTCTGCGCCGCCCTCAGGCGGCGGCGGATCGCGTTCCAGCACCACGACTTGGCGGCCCGTCGGAGCAAGCGCCAGCGCGGTCCACAGGCCGGCCATTCCAGCGCCGATGACCAGAACATTCTCCGTCATGTCGACCTCCGCCACCCCACGTGGAGCTGAAGGATAAGCCAATTGTCACCTGCCCTCGGGTCAAGGGCGCGTCGGTGTGGCCTAGCTGGTGGTTTTCGCCGAGGTGACCACTCCGCTGCGCGTGGCAGCGATCGCGGCGCGAAGGGCGTTCATGTCAGCGCCGGGGATCATGGTCTGGCCAACGATGAAGGCCGGCGTCCCCTCAATCTTCAGGGCCTCGGCGAGCGCATGGGTATCGAGGATCTGGCGCTGGATCATCGGATGCTCGGCGTCGGCGCGCGCGGCGGCCGGATTGATCCCGACCTCGGCCAGGTGCCGGTCGAGCGCCGCCTCGTCCAGGGCCTTGTCGTCCATCAGCACCTTGTAGAGCTCGACGCCCTTGGCCTTGGCCTCGCGGGTGAGCGCGATCTTGGCGGCCGTGTCGGAAACCTCGCCGAAGATCGGGAACTCCTTAAAGACGAAGCGGACGTCGGGGTTGTCTTTGATCAGCTTGACGACCTCGGGCGCGGCCAGTTTGCAGTAGCCGCAGCGGTAGTCGAAGAACTCCACGACGGTGATCTTGCCGTCCGGATTGGCCACGAAGTCGCGGTCGTCGCGCTCAAGTTGGCTGCGGTACCTGTCGATGGCCGCGGTCGAGGCCTTGAGCGCCGCCAGCCGGTCGTTTTCATTGAGCTTGACCGCTGCCTCCCGGATCACTTCCGGGTGGGCCATCAGATAGGCGTGCACGCGTTCGCCGAAGGCGTCGTCCGACTTCTGGCAGCCGGAAAGCGTCAGCACTGCGGCTGCAGCCATGGCGGTGCGTAGGGCGTAGGTCATGAGAGCCAGATAGGTCGGCATGGCGTCCTTTGTTAGTCTTGGGCGGGGTGGCCGGATGGCGCGGCCTAGCGAACCTGGGCGCCGGAGATCGAGCCTTCTTTCGCCAGGTCCTTCAGGTCGTCCTTGCTGGGCTTGGAGACCAGCACGATGTCGGTGGCGCGCCGCCACTCCGGGCTGTCCTTGGGCAGGCGGTCGCGGGCGCGGATCGCGAACTCGCGGGCCTGGCGCAGGTCGCCGATGTTGTACTGGAATTCGGCTGTGGCGAGCCGGGCCATGCCTTCCTCGCCGCGCTTGTCATAGGCCTCCGCCAGCATGCGCCAGGCCGAGGCGTTGTCGTTCTCCTCGGCGAGCGCCTTCTTGAGCTCGACGACGCCTTCCTCGACCTTCTTCTTGTCGTCGAGCGCGATCAGCGTCTGGCCGAGGTTCATGTGCAGCAGCGGCGCATCGGGCTTGAGCTGCACCGATTTGCGCTGCGGCGCCTCCGCCTCGGTCTGGCGGCCGAACTCGAAGAGGATCTGGCCCTTCAGCTCCCAGAGGTACGGGTTGTTCGGCTGCTCGGCGATGAGGGCGTCCACGCGCTTCAGCGCCTTGTCCGGCTCCTTCATCTGGTAGTAGGCGATCGCCCGCGCATAGCGCGCCGGATACGACGTGTCCTTCTCGTCGTACTTGGTCATGGTGGCGACGGGATTGATGAAGCCGTCCAGCTTGGCCTTCATCACCTCGTGCTCGGCCAGCGCCTCGGGGCTGTCCTTCTCGTTGTAGTGCGGCAGCGCCGCGACCCGGCCCTGCAGCGCCTCGATTCGGTCCGAGGAGAGTGGGTGGTCGATGAAGTACTTGTAGCGGCGGTACTGGGCGAAGACCTCCTGGTAGCGGAAGTTGTCGAAGAACTCCGCCAGGCCGCGGCCTGACAGGCCCGCCTTCTCCATCAGCGTCGCCCCGGCCTGGTCGGCGCGACCTTCCTGCTCGCGGCTGTAGCCGATGGCGCCGAGCGCGCCGAAATAGGGGGCGCTGGTCACCAGGCCGGCGGCGGCGTCGCCCGAGCCCGCCAGCGCCGCCAACACGCCCAGGCCCATGGTCAGGATCATCGGCACCATGCCCGCGTGCTGCATCTCAGCGGAGCGGAAGCTGTGGCCGCCGGCCAGGTGGCCGACTTCGTGGGCCATGACGCCCTGCAGTTCGTTGGGGTTCTTGGTCTGCAGGATCAGGCCCGTATAAACCGCCATCACGCCGGGCGCGGCGAAGGCGTTGAAGTCCTTCGAGCCGATCAGGATGATCTGCACGCCCTTGGGATCGATGCCGGCCGCCTGGAAGATCGGCGCGGCGTCCTTGTGCAAGATGTCCTCGATCTCGGTGTCGCGGATCAGGGTGTCGCCGGGCCCCAATTGCGCGGCGGCGAGCCCGGGCCGCAGCACCAGGCTCAGGCCCAGGGCTGCGGCGAGTGCGACTCTGAAAACCGAACGGGCAGGAGCGGCCATGCTCAACTCTCGACTGCGCCCCCTCGTTGCGGAACCTAGCGCGTCACCCGCGCCGCCACCAGCCTTTGCGCGGAGCCGCCGGCGGGGCGGAGATTTCCGCCGGGTCGGGCTCGCGGGGCGCGGCGACGACAGGTTCAGGCGCGGGCGCCGGCGTGGCGGCCTCCGGCGCCGCGACGGCTTCTGGGGCCGCCTCGACGGGCGCCGCCTTGGCCTTGGCGCGGCTGGCGCGAGGCTTCTTGCCGGCGGGTGGCGCGTCGTTGGCGGCGACCGGTTCGGGCGACGGCGCGGGTTCCGGCGCCGCGATAGCCACCGGCTCCGGCGCGGGCGCCTCGGCCACGGCCTGCTCGGCTGCGGGCTCACCGCCACGTCCACGGCCGCGCCCACGGCGCGACCGCTTCGGCTTGTCCTCGGCCGCGGGCAGTTCGACCCAGATTTCCTCGTCGCCGTCGGCTCGGGGTGCGGAGGCGGCGGTCGAAGGCGCCGGCGCCGGCGCCGCCTCGGCGGCGACCCGCGGCGTTTCGCGCTGATCGTTGGCCGGAGCGGGCGCGGCGTCGCGCTTCATATCCTCGGAGGGGTCATACCAGACGAAGGGATCGTCGCCGTAGGGCACCCACGGGCGGGTCCAGGCGAACACATCGGTCGGACGGCCGTCCTCGCGCATCCGACGCCCGCCGCGGCGACCGCGGCGGCGACGCCGGCCCTGGCCGCCGTCTTCGTCGGTGTCGCGGGGCGCACCTTCCGGACGCGGCGCAGGCGCAGCGGCGCCGGCTTCGCGCGGTTCGCCATCGCGGCGACCGCGGCGACGGCGGCGGCGTCCGCGGCGGGCGCCTTCGCCCTCCTCGGAGCCTTCGTCGTCGCTGTGCGGCCGCTCGGTGCGGGCCCGGGGCTCGTCGTCGTCGGTGTCCTCGCGCTCGAGCTCTTCCTCGTCCTCTTCGTCTTCCTCGTCCTCGAACGCCTCGTCGTCGTAGCCGTCGTCGATCATCGGCTCGTAGGCAGCGCTGGGCGCGGCGATGGCGGCGTGATCCGGCCGCTGCTCCATCGAGGTGCGCTCGATCAGGCACTCGGCATGCGCCATGTCGTCGTCGACCACGACGGTGACGAACAGACCCAGCGTCTGCTGCAGGCGGGCCAGGTGGGCGCGCTTTTCGTTGAGGATGTAGAGGCCGACCGCACGGGGAGCCTTTAGCGTCACCTCGCCGCCGCCCTTCAGGGCCTCGATCTCCAGGGACCGCAGGGCCGACAACGCGCTCGACTCGACCGAGCGCACGCGCCCCGTTCCGCCGCAGTGCTCGCAGACGTGCGTGGTGCCTTCCAGCACGCCGGAGCGGCGGCGCTGGCGGCTGATCTCCATCAGGCCGAAGGCCGAGATCTTACCCATCTGCACGCGGGCGCGGTCGTCCTTCAGGCAGTCCTTCAGCTTCTTCTCGACCGCGCGGTTGTTCTTCGACTCATCCATGTCGATGAAGTCGATGACGACCAGACCGGCGAGGTCGCGCAGGCGAAGCTGGCGGGCGGCTTCTTCCGCCGCCTCCATGTTGGTCTTCAGCGCCGTGGCCTCGATGTTCCGCTCGCGGGTCGAGCGGCCGGAGTTCACGTCGACAGCGACCAGGGCCTCGGTCTGGTTGATCACCAGGTAGCCGCCGCTGCGCAGGGGCACGACCGGCGAATAGATCTGGCTGAGGTGGTCCTCGACCCGGTGCTTGACGAAGAGTGGCGTCGGCTCGCGGTAGAGCTGCACCTTCTTGGCTTGGCTGGGCATCAGCATGCGCATGAAGTCGCGGGCTTCCTTGAAGCCGGCTTCGCCCTCAACGAACACGCCGTCGATGTCCTTGTCGTAGAGGTCGCGGATCGCCCGCTTCACGAGGTCCTCTTCCTCGTAGATCAGGGCCGGGGCGATCGAGTGCAGCGTCGTCTCGCGGATGTTCTCCCAGAGGCGCAGCAGGTAGTCGTAGTCGCGCTTCAGCTCGGCCTTGGTGCGCTTGGCGCCGGCCGTGCGCACGATCAGGCCCATGCCCTGCGGCACGTCCAGGCTCTGCACGATGCCCTTCAGGCGACGGCGGTCCGTCGCGGTCTCGATCTTCCGGCTGATGCCGCCGCCGCGGGCGGTGTTCGGCATCAGAACGCCGTAACGGCCGGCCAGCGACAGGTAGGTGGTCAGCGCCGCACCCTTGTTGCCGCGTTCCTCCTTGACGACCTGGACCAGCATGATCTGCCGGCGGCGGATCACTTCCTGGATCTTGTATTTGCGCATCAGCCGCCGGCGGCGCCGCGCGACCTCTTCCTCCATGACGTCGTCTTCGTCGTCGGAGACGGCGTCGTGATCCTCGTCCTCGTCCTCCGGCGCGCCCTCGGCGGCCGCGCCGGCGCCACGACGGGCCTTCGGCTCGTGGTGATGATCGTCGTCGTCCTCCGCCTCCTCGCGCATCAGCGCTTCGCGGTCGGCGACCGGGATCTGATAGTAGTCCGGGTGGATTTCGTTGAAGGCCAGGAAGCCGTGGCGATTGCCGCCGTACTCGATGAAGGCCGCCTGCAGCGACGGCTCAACGCGCGTCACCTTGGCGAGATAGATATTCCCTCTGAGCTGCTTTCGGTTGGAACTCTCGAAATCGAACTCTTCAACGCGGGTCCCGTCGACGACCACCACACGCGTCTCTTCCGCGTGGGCTGCGTCGATCAACATATTCTTTGACATCAAGATTATCTCCGCGGCGCGCGCTGGACTTCAGGTCCAGGAGCAGCCGGCTTTTTGTGGGACGGGCGCGCGCAAAGCCCGGCCGGACGCCGCAAACGGCGCCTCGAGGGGCTGGAGGGCAAGGAATGTCCCTCAAATTATGGTGAGCAGCGCTGCCCATCGAGTGTGTTCCTAGGCGCGCCGGGTGGCGCGGATCGGATAGAGCGTCGCTCGCCGGGAATCGGTCAGCTGACGCGGGCTTTGGTTCGCGCGACCCTTCGCCCCGCTAGAATGCGAGAGGCGGTGCGGCGCGCGGCCGGACATTGCAACAGCGGACCGGAAAAGGAAAGCCGAACCGCAAGCTTGGGCGCCGGGGCGCCTGTGTAACCGCGACGCAAGCCCCGGTTAACCATTTGTGTACCCAGCAGGCGCGTATATGCCTCTTGGAGTCGTGATTTACCAATCCCTTCGGGGGTGAGGCTGGATGCTGGCTGGGGCCGGGCGAGTGTTTGCACGGAATCGGACGCGGGCGATCGCCGCCGCCGCGGCCGTCGCCATAGGCCTGACGGCCGTCTTCGCCGTGTCGCACGCGGCCACCTCCGCAGCGGGGCTCCTGAAGGTCCGCCTGGGCGGCGACACCCAGCAGACCCGCCTCGTCATGGACATCGACCAGGCCGCCAGCGGCAAGCTGGTCTCCGACGGCGCCGCCGACGGCCACCTCGTCCTGCTGCTGCCGACGGTCTCGGCTCAGGGCGTCCTGCAGGGCTCTAGTCAAGGCCTCGTCAAGGCGTGGTCAATCCAGCAGACCTCGGCCGGCGCGCGGTTGCAGATGGACCTGGCCGACAGCGCCCGGATTAAGGGGCGCTTCCTGCTGCCGCCCGCCGACGGGATCGATCACTACCGCTACGTCGTCGACATCATCTCGCAGCCAGGCGCCGTGCGCCTTGTGAGCACCACGGCCTCGCTGGCGCTCGCGCCGACCCCGGTCGCCCTCAAGCTCCGCCCGCAGATCGCCCCGGTCCGGGCGATGCCGGTGTCGCTCAAGAAGGTCGTGGTCATCGACCCTGGCCATGGCGGCCACGACCCGGGCGCCAGCGGCGCCAGGGGTTTCGAGAAGGACGTCAACCTCGCCGCAGCGCTCGCGCTCAAGGCCCGGCTGGAACGTTCGCCGCGATATCAAGTCGTGCTGACCCGCGACACGGACACCTATGTACCGCTGGAGGATCGGGTGCGGATCGCGCAGCACGCGGGCGCTGACCTCTTCATCTCGCTGCACTCCGACAGCGGGCCCAGCGCCGACCTGCGCGGCGCCAGCGTCTATACGCTCTCCGACAAGGCCTCGAACCGGGCCACGCGCTTCGTGAGCCGCGACGACTGGTTCATGAAGGCCAGCCTCACCGGCGACCGCGGCGTCAGTGACATCCTGTTCGACCTGACCCAGCGCGCCACCAAGAACCGCTCGGCAGCCTTCGCCCAGACCCTGGTCGGACGCATCGAGGGCAAGGCGCCGCTGCTGCGCCGCAGCCACCGCAACGCCGGCTTCATGGTCTTGCTGGCGCCCGACGTGCCGGCCGTCCTGCTGGAGATGGGCTTCGTCAGCAACCCGCAGGACGAGGCGTTGCTCCGTGATCCCACGCGTCGGGGCCGCTTGATGAACGCCGTCGGCGACTCCATCGACGACTATTTCGCCCAGGCCACGAGGCTTGCGTCGCGCTGACGCGGGCCGCGCCGTCGCCCGTTGGCGCCGCATCCGAAGCCGGTTAGACCCAAGGTCCTAACAAGGGGCGGGCGCCTCTGGAGACCGTAAGTCCGTTGAATCCTCCCCGCGAAAGATGGGTCGCCATCGCCGGTGTCACGGCGCTGAGCCTCATAGCCGCGGCCGGATTCGCCGTCGCAATCTGGGCGGCGTGGCTGTTCCACGACATGCCCGACGCCAGTGACCTGGCGGACTACCACCCGCCGACCGCGACCCGCGCCTACGCCTGGGACGGCACGTTGATCGGCGAGTTCTCCCGCGAGCGGCGGATCTTCGTGCCGTACGACGCGATCCCCGCGCAACTCGCCCAGGCCTTCCTGGCGGCGGAAGACCGCAACTTCTTCAAGCACTCCGGGCTCGACTACGCCGGCATCATCCGCGCCAGCGCCAAGGACGTCGTCAACCTGGCGCAGGGCCGGCGTCTGGAGAGCGGCTCGACCATCACCCAGCAGGTCGCCAAAAACATCCTGCTCACCAACGACGCGACCATCGGGCGCAAGCTCAAGGAAGCGCTGATCGCCCAGCAACTCGACGGGACGCTGCCCAAGGAGCGGATCCTCGAGCTTTACCTGAACGAGATCTGGCTGGGCTACCGCTCCTATGGCGTGGGCGCGGCGGCCTACAACTATTTCGGCAAGTCGATCACCGACCTCGACCTTGCCCAGTGCGCCTATCTGGCTTCGCTGCCCAAGGGCCCGGACAACTACCACCCGATCCGGCGCAAGGCGCAGGCCATGGCGCGGCGCAACTGGGTGCTGGACCAGATGGCCGAGGCCGGCTGGGTGACGCGCGCCCAGGCCAACGCCGCCAAGCAGGAAGACCTGGTCGTCCAGCCGGAGCCGACGCGGGCCAAGTACCGTGACGCCGACTATTTCGTGGAGGAGGTCCGCCGCCGCGGCCTCGCCACGCTCGGGCCGCGCCTGACCGAGGGCGGCTACTTCATGCGCACGACGCTGGACCCGCAGCTGCAGAGCGCGGCGCGCACGGCCTTGATGGATGGGCTCGAGCGCTACGACCGCCGGCATGGCTGGCGCGGCCCCTGGGGCCACGTCACCACGCTGACAGGCTGGGAAGATGTGGCCAAGAAGTCGGCGCGCCCGGCGGAGCGGCGCACCTGGCTGCAGGCCGTGGTGACCGACGTCGGCGGCGGCACGGTGCGTGTCAAGACCATCGACGGCCAGGCCGGCGCGATCCAGGCCGAGGACGTCGCCTGGGCGCGCCGCGGCAAGGGCATCGGCGCCGGCGACCTGATCTTCGTGGCCCCCAACGACAAGGGGCCGGGCTTCCTGCTCAAGCAGGTGCCGGCGGTGAACGGGGCGCTGGTGGCGATGGACCCGGACTCCGGCCGCGTGCTGGCCATGGTCGGCGGCTATTCCTTCTCGCTTTCCAGTTTCAATCGCGCCACCCAGGCGCTCCGCCAGCCCGGCTCGGCCTTCAAGCCGATCGTCTACGCGACCGCGCTGGAGAACGGCTACACACCCGCCAGCGTGGTCATGGACGCCCCGATCTCGCTGCCGGGCGCCAACGGCCAGGCCTGGACGCCCGAGAACTACGAGCACGACTACCTGGGCCCGCTGCAGCTTCGCAAGGGCCTGGAGCTGTCGCGTAACACCATGACCGTGCGCCTAGCCCAGGGCGTCGGCATGCCGAAGATCAGCGCCTCGGCGATCCGGCTGGGCGTGGTCAGCAAGATGGAGAACGTGCTGGCGATGGCGCTGGGCGCGGGCGAGACCACGGTCTTCAAGCTGACCGCCGCCTACGCGTCCTTCGTCAACGGCGGGCGCAAGGTCGAGCCGCACCTGATCGAGCTGGTGCAGGACCGCGAGGGCAAGACCATCTTCCGCGCGGACGCCCGCGACTGCGACCGCTGCGCGGCCGGCTTCAACGGCGACGAGAGCCCGCGCGTGCCCGTGTCGGGCGCACAGGTCTGGGACCCGGTGACCGCCTACCAGATCACCTCGATGCTGCAGGGCGTGGTCCAGCGTGGCACGGCGGCCGCGGCCTCGGTGCTCGGCCGCCCGACCGGCGGCAAGACCGGCACCACCAGCGAGTTCCGCTCGGCCTGGTTCGTGGGCTTCACCCCGCACCTGGTGGTCGGCACCTACGTCGGCTTCGACGACAACCGCAGCCTGGGCAACGGCGAGACCGGCGCGCAGGACGCCGTGCCGATCTTCATCGACTTCATGCAGCAGGCGAACAAGAGCTTCGCCCCGGACGACTTCAAGGCGCCGAGCACCGCCAAGTTCGCCATGGTGCGCGGCATCCGCGAAGCCTTCCGGCCGGGCACCGAACCCCGTGTGGCGGACATCGGCGATGCGGCCGTGGTCGGGCCGCAGCCCTACAACAAGGTATTCGGCAACGGCATCACCGGCGCGCCGAACGCAGCGGCCGCGGTCGGCCCGCAACCCCCGCCGAAGAAGCCGGATGAGGTCAACGGCTTGTACTAATCCGCAGGCTTGCCTATCTGGCGCGCCCAACCGTTCCGGGAGTTTTCCATGAGATTGGATGTCGAGGCCGCCAAGGCCGACATCGAGCAGTCGATCGAACTGCTCAGGAGGCGTCTTTGACTGGGAGCCCGCGCTCCGCAGGCTCGACGAGCTGAACGCCCGGGTCGAGGACCCGACCCTCTGGGACGACGCGGCGGCCGCCCAGGCCCTGATGCGTGAACGCACGCGGCTGGCGAGCAGCGTCGACGCGGTGAAGTCGCTGGAGCGCGACCTGACCGACGCCCTGGGCTATGCCGAACTGGCCGACGAAGAGGGCGACGAGGCCTCGCTCGACGAGGCCCGCGCCCAGCTTCGCGCCATCAAGGAACGCGCCGGCCGCGCCGAGCTTGAGGCCCTGCTCTCGGGCGAGGCCGACGGCAACGACGCCTTTGTGGAAATCAACTCCGGGGCCGGCGGCACCGAGTCCTGCGACTGGGCCGGCATGCTGCTGCGGATGTACACCCGCTGGGCCAACGCCCACGGGATGACCGTCGATTTCCTGGAAGAGACGGCCGGCGACCAGGCCGGGATCAAGTCAGCGACCCTGCAGGTCAAGGGGACGAACGCCTATGGCTGGCTGAAGACCGAGGCCGGCGTCCACCGCTTGGTGCGCATCTCGCCCTTCGACAGCGCCGCCAAGCGGCACACCAGCTTCGCCTCGGTCTGGGTCTACCCAGTGGTCGACGATAACATCGTCATCGACATCAATCCGGCCGACGTGCGCACCGACACCTACCGGGCCTCCGGCGCGGGCGGCCAGCACATCAACAAGACCGACTCGGCCGTGCGCCTGACCCACATCCCGACCGGGGTGGCGGTGGCCTGCCAGGCGGGGCGCTCGCAGCACCAGAACCGGGAAGAAGCCTGGAAGATGCTGCGTGCGCGGCTCTACGAACTGGAGCTGCAGAAGCGCGAGGCCGAGAAGCAGGCTCTGGAAGACCAGAAAACCGACATCGGCTGGGGCCACCAGATCCGCAGCTACGTCCTGCAGCCCTATCAGATGGTCAAGGACCTGCGGACCGACGTCGAAACTTCCGATACCCAAGGCGTGCTCGACGGTGACCTGGACGCGTTCATGGGCGCGTCGCTGGCCCAGCGGGTCGGCGTGACCCGCGACGCGGCCGAGGAAGCCTAGGCGCCTATTCGGCGGCTTCCGACACCAGGGCGAGCTGTTCGGGAGCCGGCGGCGCGAGCTTGACGCTCCGGCCGGCGAAATAGGCGCCGGGCTCCACGGCGAGCTGCCCGTGGGTGATGTCGCCGTCGACGTGGGCGGTGGCGTAGAGCTTCACCGTCCTTGCGGTGATCGTGCCGACCACCCGGCCGCGGACCTCAACCGCCTCGGCGCTCACCGCACCTTCGACCTGGCCGGTCTCGCCGATGGTGAGATGGGCCACGGCCATGTCGCCGCGCACCGCGCCGTCGAGCTGCACGTCGCCGTCGCTCTTCAGGTCGCCCTCCAGGCTGACGTTCGCGGCGATCAGCGAGCAGGCGATCGGCTTGCGCATCGGTGTTTCGGCGCTCTCGGCGCGGGTGGAAGGGGTGGCCTTAGCCGGCTTGGAGAACATAGGCGCCTGCCTTGACGAAGCGGTCCGGGTTCTGGGCGCGGCCGTTCAGCCACACCTCATAGTGCAGGTGCGTGCCGGTGGAGCGGCCGGTGGAGCCCATGCCGCCCAGCCGCTGGCCGACGGCGACTTGCTGGCCGACGCGAACCGAGATCACCGCCATGTGCGCATAACGGGTCTTGAAGCCCTGGCCGTGATCGATCTCGACGGTGTTGCCGTAGCCCGAGCGCACGCCGGTGAACGACACCACGCCCGGCGCCGTCGCGTGGATCGGCGTCATCGGGCCGCCAGAGAAGTCGAGGCCGGAATGAAAGGCCGGATGGTCGGTGAAGGGGTCGTAGCGGACGCCGAAGCCGCTGGATTTCTCCGTGCCCGTCGTGGGCATCGCGAAGGGCAGGGCGTGGGCCGCCTGCTCCAGGGCGTGGGCTTCGCTCATGTCTTCGGCGGCGTGTTGAACGCGGCTGGCGAAGTCCTCGTCGACGTCGAGCACGGCCGCCAGCGCGCGAGGGTCCTTGGAGTCGATCAACGGGCCGCCGAGCGCCCCGCCCTTGGGCATGTAGGCCGCCGGCGTCAGGCCGGCGAGGCGGAAGGCCAGCCGCAGCCGGTCGGCGCGGCTCTTGGCGAAGGTGTCGGCCGCGTCCAGCAGCTTTTCCTGGCTGACCCGGACGGTCGCCACGATGTGCGACGGGTCGGTGTCCTTGGTCATCACCGCCTCGTTGATCACCGGCGTCAGGGCGGCGGCCGCACCGGGCGCGCCCTTCATGTCGGTGAGCAGCATGGCCAGCGCCGCGTGGCGCTTTTCGATGTTGGCGGCGAGCGAAAGGTTGGCGCCGCCGCCGGCGTTAAGCTCGGCGACCGCCGAGTTCAGCCGCGCCTGGCGGTCGGCGATCCAGCGCTCATACTTGGCCTGGGTGCGCGCGATCTCGCGGTCGGCCGACGAGGCGGAGAGCATGTTGACCAGCATCGCGGCGCTGCACACGCCCATCCAGAGGGCGGCCGCCGAAAGCGCGCCCGCGGTGATCATCTGCTTCTTGGGAGAGAGGACGTAACCTTTCATCTCACCGCCCGAGCGGACGTAGAGATGGCGTTCCGGGAATAGCTCAACGAGCGAGCGGCGTAGGCGCGCCAGACGTTCCATGCGTTCGCTGAAGGTCCCCAGCCTCTGAACCTTGGCGATATGCAATGAGAATTTCGCGGCGCGCAAGGCGCTTTGGGCGACCGACGATATCCCGCCCAGCTTCTGCAGATTCGCGCTGAGTCGGTAGATGAAACCTTAACGGCGATCAGGTGCGCGGCGCCTGGGAATTCACCAGCGCCGCGAACCCGACGCCGGCTACGGCGGCGTTTGGAAGGCGTGCGGCGCCACGCCGCAGGGCCCTACAGCGCCTTGGCGGCGTCCAGCACGGCCTGGGCGTGGCCCGCCACCTTCACCTTGCGCCAGATGCGCTTAATGACACCGTCCTTGATCAGGAAGGTCGAGCGGTCGATGCCCATGTATTCGCGCCCGTAGAGCTGCTTCTTCACCCAGCTCTCGTAGCGCTCGATCACCGCACCTTCGGGATCTGAGCCTAGCGGAATTGTGAAGGCGTATTTGTCGGCGAACTTCTGATGGCTCTTCACGCTGTCCTTGGAGACGCCGATCACGCTGATGCCGGCTTTGGCGAACTCCGGCGCCAGCGCGCTGAAATCCTTGCCTTCCATGGTGCAGCCCGTCGTGTCGTCCTTCGGATAGAAGTAGAGCACCAACGTCTTGCCCCTGAAGTCGGCGAGGCGGATCGGCCCCGTGGCGCTCTCCAACTCGAAGTCCGGCGCGGGCGCGCCCTCGGTCACCTTGCCCATGTTGCGCGCTCCTTCAGACCGGTTTCACCAGAACGATCTTCTTCTTGCCGGCGGCAAGCTTCAACACGCCGTCGATCAGGTCGGCGTCGCCCACCGTGCGGTTGGCGTCCAGCTCGGCCTTGTCGTTGAGCCGCAAGCCGCCGCCCTGGGCGAGGCGTCTGGCTTCGCCGCGCGAGCCGGCAAGGCCGGCGTCCGCGGCCAGCGCCGCCAGCACCATGCCCGCCGTGAGCTCGGCCGCCGGGACCTCGTAGGTCGGCAGGTCGTCGGAAAGCCGGCCCTGCTCGAAGGCGGCTTCGGCGGCGGCGGCGGCCTTGGCGGCCTCCTCCTTGCCGTGCAACAGGGCGGTCGCGGCGTTGGCCAGCACCTTCTTGGCGTCGTTGATCTGGGCGCCGGGGAGGGCTTCCAGCAGCGCAATCTCGTCCAGCGGCAGGTCGGTGAACAGGCGCAGGAAGCGGCCCACGTCGGCGTCCTCGGTGTTCCGCCAGAACTGCCAGTAGTCGTAGGGGCTGCGCAGGTCGGCGTTGAGCCAGACCGCGCCCTGCGCCGTCTTGCCCATCTTGGCGCCCGAGGCCGTGGCCAGCAGCGGCGTGGTCAGCCCGAACGCCGGCTTTTGGTCCACGCGGCGGATCAGCTCGACCCCGTTGACGATATTGCCCCATTGGTCCGAGCCGCCCATCTGCAGCGAGCAGCCGTAGCGACGGTTCAACTCCAGGAAGTCGGTCGCCTGCATGAGCATGTAGTTGAACTCGATGAAGGTGAGCGGCTGCTCGCGGTCCAGCCTCAACTTCACGGAATCGAACGCCAGCATCCGGTTGATCGTGAAGTGCACCCCGTAGTCGCGCAGGAAATCGATGTAGCCGAGCTTCGACAGCCACTCGTCATTGTCGAACATGATGGCGTCGGTCGGCGCGTCGCCGAACGTGAGGAACTTCTCGAACACCGTGCGGATCGAGGCGATGTTGGCCTGGATGTCGGCCTCGGTCAGCAGCTTGCGGCTCTCGTCCTTGCCGGAGGGATCGCCGACCTTGGTGGTTCCGCCGCCCATCACCACAATGGGTTTGTGCCCGCTCTGCTGCAGGCGGCGCAGCATCATGATCTGGATCAAGGAACCGACGTGCAGCGACGGCGCGGTGGCGTCGAAGCCGATATAGGCGGCCATCGGCCCGGCGTCGGCGGCGGCGTCCAGTTCCTCCGGGTGGGTGATCTGGTGGATGTAGCCGCGATCCCGCAAGGCCTGCAGGAACTTCGACTTGAAGGCGACGTCGGTCATTCGGGGATTCTCGAGGAAAGAGCCGGTGCGCTCTAACACGGCCTTGTCGACGGTTTCGAGGGACATCACGGGACTCCGGTTTCAGGGAAAGCCGGCGTCTCTCGGATTTGCGAAGTGAGGGCGCCGGCCGGGTGAGGCAGGCGCGAGGGATCGGTCGCCTGCTAGAAGGGCAGGCGGTAGTAGCGGCCGATGAGGGCGGCGGGACCGATCATGGCGGGCTGACTACGGGCGCGGGGCATGGCAGTCAAGCGCCATGCGCGTCCTCGGATTCATGACCGGAACCTCCCTCGACGCCGTCGATATGGCGGTTCTGGAGACCGACGGCGAGACGATCTCGGCTTTCGGGCCGGCTGGTGAGCGCAAGCTGACCGACGCCACCCGCGACCTCATGCTTGAAGCCACGAAGCAGGCCTTGGCCTGGTCGCGCGGCGCGCCGGAGCCCGCGATCTTCGCCGAAGCCGCGCGGGCCGGCGCGGAGGAGCATTTTGCTGCGGCCGAAGAGTTCCTGGCCGCCAACGGCCTGAAGTGGTCCGACATCGAATTGATCGGCATGCACGGCCAGACGGTGCTGCACGAGCGTCCGCAGGAGGGCCGCGTCGGGCGCACCGTGCAGTTGGGGGATGCGCACCTGCTGGCGGCGATGGCTGGCGTGCCGGTGGCCTATGACTTCCGCAGCGCCGACGTCGCGGCCGGCGGAGAGGGTGCGCCAATCGCGCCGATCTACCACCTGGCGAGGGCGAAGGCCTCGGAGCTGAAGGCCCCGCTCGCGGTGCTGAACGTCGGCGGCGTGGCCAACGTCACCTTCTGGTCGGGAGCCGAGGACATGACGGCCTTCGACACCGGGCCCGGCAACGGGATGATCGATCTGATGGTGCAGGCCCGAGGCGCGGGCCGCTTCGACGACAAGGGCCGCTACGCCAGCGTAGGCCAGGTCAACGCCGGCGTGCTGTCTGGCTTGCTCGGCCATCCCTATTTCACCGCGCCGCCGCCCAAGTCCCTCGATCGCTTCGACTTCTCGCTCGAGCCGCTTGAAAAGCTTGAGCTCGAAGACGCGGCTGCGACGCTGGTGGCCTTCATGGCCGAGGCGGTGCGCCTGGGCTTCGAGGCCATTGGCCAGTCGCCGAACGAGGTGATCGTCACCGGCGGCGGACGCCACAACCCCGAAATCATGAAGGCGCTCGCCGAACGGCTGCCCATGCCGGTGAAATCCGCTGAGGACCACGGCTGGCGTGGAGACTCCATCGAGGCGGAGGCTATCGCCTACCTCGCCGCGCGCACCGCCAAGGGCCTGCCGATCAGCTTCCCCAAGACGACCGGCGTCGCGAAGCCGATGACCGGCGGCCGGATCGTGAAGCCTTAGGTGCTCCACAGCCTAAGGTCGCTTGCGCGGATAACGGCGATCGGTGAGGCTTCTGCCCTCTGGTGGGGGCCTGGGCATGATATTCAGCTACGGGATACGCGCAGGCGCGATGGCGCTGCTGCTCCTGGCCGGCGGCCGAGCCGCTGCGGCTGACGCCGGCGCGGCGGCCCTGGCCGAGCTGATCAAGCCGCTGCTGATCCTGCCGGCCGACAGCGGCGGGGCGTGGGAGGACCTGGAGGCGGACCGGGCGATCCGCTGGGGCGCAGGCCCGACCATGCTCAACAAGCCGTCGCCGGACGGCAACTTTTTCGCCCGGCCCGGCCAGGCGACGCTCTCCGGCCGCCCCGTCACCGTCGTGGCCTCCGGCGCGCGGTCGATGGTGTTCAGCGTCTATGTCGGCGATCCCGCGCCGCCGATGGACCCCGAGACGCTGGTCGCGGGCCTGCGGCAGGCGGGATTCGCGGTGACGCCCGCGCGCTGCCCCGCCGATCCCCACGGCGCCGCGCCGCGCCGCTGGTATCGCGTCGTGCTGGCGAGGAAGAAGCCGGCCTTCCTCTACGCCGGACCGCTGCAGTCCGGCGGAACTGGCTACACCCTCTTCCTGAATGACCTGCCCTCGATGACGCAGCAGGAGGCGACGCTCTACACCGACAACTGCTCCGGCGCGCCGGGCGGAGCGGCCGCGCCCGGCCCAGCGGCACGGCCAACAACCGGCCAGGCCGGCGTCGTCGCGGTGATCGAGGCCCTGTTGCGCCCGATCGGCGCGGCAGCGACCCTGCCGTGGACGAACTTGAAGGGCTTGCCCGCCATCACCTGGACGTCGGCCGCGCCGATGAAGATGGCCAATCCCTACAGCGACGTCGGGCAGGACATGAACCCGCGGCTGCTCGAAGGCGAGTTCAAGACCGCCACCACCAGGATGCAGGCGATCGCCACCGGCGACGAACGCGCCGCCAACCGCTTCATGCTGCGCGATGGCCAGCGCATCCCGCGCGGGGCGGTCTTCGCCGCCCTGGCGCGTGACGGCTACAGCCTGACGCCGCTGCGCTGCGGCAAGGTCTACACCGAGACCAGCCAAGCCTGGTTCCGCATCGCCGGGCCCGGGAAGCAGCCGGCGATCCTCTATCGCGCGCACCACAGCAGCGCCGGGGTGCTGAGCGAGGACTATGCCTTGCGCCTCGACAATACCCTGCCGCCAGCCGAGCCGGGGCAGGCGCCGCCGGTGGGCGGCCGCTGCCGAGACCAGTGAGCGGCTAGGCGCCCAGGACCAGATTGTCGATCAGGCGGGTGGCGCCGAGGCGCACGGCTAACGAGGCCAGGGCTCGATCCTCGGCGACGGCAAGCTCGCCCAGCGTCTCGCTGTCCGCCACGCTGATGTAGTCGATTTGCATCGAGGACTCGGCCGCGATGACCGCGCGCATCACCTCGCGCAGGGCGTCGGCGTCGCGCTCGCCGGCCTCAAATCGCGCCTTGGCGGCGCTGAGCGCGCGGTAGATCGCGGGCGCCGCGGCGCGCTGGTCGGGCGCCAGGTAGCTGTTGCGGCTGGAGAGGGCCAGGCCGTCCGCCTCGCGCACGGTGGGCGCGACAATCACCTCGACCGGAAGGTTCAGGTCGCGGACCAGCTTGCGGATCACCACGCTCTGCTGGGCGTCCTTCTGGCCGAAATAGGCGCGCGTCGGCTGGACGATGTTGAAGAGCTTGGCGACCACGGTCGCGACGCCCGCGAAGTGGCCGGGCCGCACCGCACCTTCCAAGAGGTCGGTCACGCCGCGCACCTCGATCACCGTGTCGAAGCCCGGCGGATAGACCTCCGCCGGTTGCGGCGCGAACACTAGGTCGACGCCGGCGGCCTCCAGCAGGCCCAGGTCGCGGGGCAGGTCGCGCGGATAGCGGGCGAGGTCCTCGTTCGGGCCGAATTGGGTCGGGTTCACGAAGATGCTGACCGCGACCGCCGAGCACTCCGCCTTGGCGCGCGCGACCAGGCTCAGGTGGCCGTCGTGCAGGTAGCCCATGGTCGGCACGAGGCCGAGATCGGCGACGCCGGCGCGCGCCGCGCGGAACTCCGCGACCGTTTCGATGACCCGCATGGCTCCGTGCTTCAGGCCAGGGCGCGGGCGAGTTCGTCGGCGTCCATCTTCGAGCTCTGCGCGTCAGTCGGAAAGATTTCGCCCTCGACGTCTGCGGCATAGGCGCGGATGGCGTTCTCCATGGCCGCGCCGATCTCGGCGTAGCGCTTGGCGTGGCGCGGCGAGGTCTCGAAGAGGCCCAGGAGGTCGTGCCAGACCTGCACCTGGCCGTCGCAGCCGGCGCCGGCGCCGATGCCGATGGTGGGCACGCGCAGCCGCTTGGTGACCTCCGCCGCGAGCGCCGCGGGAACCAGCTCCAACACCACGGCGAAGGCGCCGGCGGCTTCGAGGGCCAGGGCGTCCTCGATCAGGCGCTTGGCGCAGGCCGCCTCCTTGGCCTGGACGCGGACGCCCAGCGTGTGCTGCGACTGCGGCGTGAAGCCCAGGTGGCCCATCACAGGGACGCCGAACTGGACCAGATGCTCGATGGTCGGCGCCACGCGCGCGCCGCCTTCCAGCTTCACGGCCTGCACGTGGGCCTCCTGCATCAGGCGGCGCGCCGCGGCGACGGCGTCGTCCTGGTTCGCATAGGTGAGGAAGGGCAGATCGGCGACCACCAGGGCGTTTTCCGCCCCGCGGACGACGGCGGCGGCATGGCGCACCATGTCGTCCAACGTCACTGGCAGGGTGGTGTCGTGGCCATGGACGACCATGCCCAGGCTGTCGCCCACCAGCAGCATTGGCACGCCCGCCCGGTCGGCGATGCGCGCCGAGGGATAGTCGTAAGCCGTGAGCATCGGAATCCGGCATCCGGCCGCCTTCATGCGTCGGATGTCGAACAGGGTGGTCCGCATGGGGGTACTCCAACGCTGGCGCAGCCGCGGGGCGGCTGCGCCCTAGGTGGGGCCGTGGTTGGCCATCTGCCAGGCGCGCCCCCCGCGCGCCCAGGCGACTAATCCTTCGCGCGCTCCTGATAGGAGCCGTCCTCGGTGAGGATCACCACGCGGGTGCCGGCGGCGATGTAGGGCGGCACCATGATCCGCGCGCCGTTCGACAGCGTCGCGGGCTTGTAGGATGACGAGGCGGTCTGGTTCTTCACCGCCGGTTCGGTGTCGGTGATCTCGAAGACCACCGTTCGCGGCAGCTCCAGCGCGATCGGCACGCCCTCGTGGGTGGAGAGCGTCACGGTCATTCCGTCCTGCAGCCACGGGGCGCTGTCGCCCACTACGTCGCGCGAGGCCACGACCTGGTCGTAGGTCTCCGGATTCATGAAGTGGAAGCCCTCGCCGTCCTCGTAGAGGAAGGTGAAATTGCGGTCGTCGACGAAGGCCCGTTCGACCTGCTCGGTGGTCCTCCAACGCTCCGAAACCTTCACGCCATCCGAGATGCGGCGCATGTTGAGCTGGGTCACCGGCGTGCCCTTGCCGGGGTGGATATTCTCGGCAGTCAGGACGACATAGAGCTTCCCCTCCATGTCGACGACGGACCCTTTGCGCAGGGAACTGGCGGCTACTTTCAAGTCGGTCTTCCTCGATGACGGCGGCGGCGATGTGCTCGCGGCGATTCCGCTGATGAATTTCTCGTCGCGCCCCTATAGCGATTGGCGACGAAATCTCCACCCCCTGCCGGTCGCACCCTTGCCTGAACTCGAGCCCTCGCCCTGGTGGCGTCCGGACCGTCACGCTGACCGCCGCCCGTTCCTGATGGCGCGCGGCCGGATCGTCCGCGCTGTTCGCGCCTGGTTCGAGGCGCGGGACTTTGTGGAGGTCGAAACCCCGGCGGTGCAGATCTCGCCGGGCAACGAGGCGCACCTGCACGCCTTCGCCACCGAGGCCGTCGGGATCGCGGGCGGGCGCCAGCCGCTCTATCTGCGGACCTCGCCGGAATTCGCCGCCAAGAAGCTGCTGGCGGCGGGCGAGCCCAGGATTTTCGAACTGGCGCGGGTCTGGCGCAACCGCGAGCGGGGCCCGTTGCACCACCCGGAATTCACCCTCCTGGAGTGGTACCGGACCGGCGAGACCTATGAAACCCTGATGGCCGACTGCGCGAGCCTGCTGGCGCTCGCCGCCGAGGCCGCGGAAGCCAAGACGCTGAGATTTCGCGGACAAAGCATTGATCCGCTGAAAGAACCCGAACGCGTGACGCTGGCCGAAGCCTTCGATCGATTCGCCAGCCTGGACCTTCTGAGCACGGTCGAGGCCGGCGGCGCGACGGACCGCGATGCGCTGGCGGCGGCCGCGGCCGGGCAGGGGATCCGCGTCGTGTCCGACGACACCTGGGCCGACGTCTTCAGCCGCGTGCTGGTGGAGAAGGTCGAGCCGCATCTCGGGCGTGAGCGGGCGACGATCCTTTGCGAGTACCCGTTCAGCGAGGCGGCGCTGGCGCGGCCGAAAGCCGCCGATCCGCGGGTGGCCGAACGCTTCGAGCTCTATGCCTGCGGCGTCGAGCTGGCGAACTGCTTCGGCGAACTCACCGACGCGGCCGAACAGCGCCGCCGCTTCGAAACCGAGATGGCCGAGAAGCAGCGCATCTACGGCGAGCGCTATCCGATCGACGAGGATTTCCTGGCGGCGCTCGCCCACATGCCACAAGCAAGCGGCGGGGCGCTCGGCCTCGACCGCCTGGTCATGCTGGCGACAGGCGCGAGCCGCATCGAGCAGGTCCTCTGGGCGCCGGTTGCGGGCGGTTCTTGACGAGCTTCCGGAGCGGCGGCAACGGTTCCTCATGAACCCATTTCCCGACGACATCTTCACTGAGCCGACCGACGTCGATCCCGACACCCTGGCCAACCTCGGGCCGCTGCGCCGGCTGGCCGGCGTCTGGGAAGGCCGCAAGGGGATCGATCTCAACCCCAAGGCCGAAGGACCTGAGCGGCGCGAATACGTCGAGCGGATCGACATGCAGCCGATCGACCCGCAGGCTAACGGGCCGCAGCTCTTCTACGGCCTGCGCTACCACATCCACATCCTGGCCCCGCCCGAGCAGATCACCTTCCACGACCAGGTCGGCTATTGGCTCTTCGAACCGGCGACGGGCCTCATCCTGCAGACCCTGGCGATCCCGCGCGGGCAGGTGGCGCTGGCCGGCGGGCGCGCCAAGGAAGACGGCTCCGGCCTGATCGTCGCGGCGACGCGGGGCGACACGGAGCATGGCATCGCCTCGACCGCTTTCCTCGAATACGCTTTTCGGACCGACTCCTACCGTCTGGATGTGACTTTCAACGCCGACGGTTCCTGGAGCTACGTGTCCGACACCATGCTCACCGTGCGCGGGCGCACCGAGCCCTTCCAGCACCGCGACCGCAATACGCTGACCAAGGTGGGCGAACCCACGCCCAACCCCTTCTCCACGCTTGCCGAGGCGGCGGAAGGCTGAGCCTTCGCAAACCTGTCGCAATGGCGCGGCACGCTCCGCCTAGGGAGCTTTGCATGACCTCAGGCGCACGATCAGGACCGGTCTTGCGAAGCCGCGCGGCTTGAACGTCTCCGGCGACTGGGACGGCCCGCCGTCGGGCCTCTTGTGGACCTTTCGGTTCAGGGGCGGGGTCGGCGCGCTGGCGGGCGAGGACGATCTGGCTGGAGCCGATTGGTCCTGGAGCCATTTTCGCCTCGGCGACGTGCGCGCCCAGGCCCCCTTGCGCGAGGCCGGGCTGCCGGAAGCGGCTCAGGAGCTCTTCTCGCTGCGCGAGGACCGCGTCCAGATCGAACAGGCGGGCGACTGGGTGTTCGGCATCCTGCCGGACCTCGAACGCGACCTGTCGGGCAAGCCGCAGGGCGAGGGAAAGCTGATCTTCGCCTTCGGGGCCAAGCGGCTGATCACCGGGCGGTTGCATGCCCTGCTGGCGGTGGACGACCTTCGCCACAGGGTCGAGCAGGGCGCGGCCTTCGCGGGGCCGGCCGCGGCCCTGATCGAGATGATCGAACTCTATCTCGACCGGATCGAGCAGATCTTCGACGGCCTCGGCGACCAGCTTGCCGCCATCGAGGACTATATGCTGGCCGAGCCGCAGTCCCCGCGCGACAGCGGACTCTCATCCGTGCGCCGTCGGCTGGCGCGCTATCGGCGGGAGCTGCAGAGCCTGCGCAGCGCCTTGATCCGCGCGCTCGGCGGCCGGATGGGCGAGCGCATCGAGGCCCTGGGCGCGGGTATCCCGGACCTGGTCTCCCAGATCGAGGACCTCGACCACGAGGTCGCGAGCCTGCAGGAGCGTGGGCGGCTGCTCTACGAAGAGATCGACACCCTGATCAACGCCGCCACCAACCGCAGCATGCGCGCCCTGACGGTGATCTCCACCCTGCTGATCCCGCCCACCCTGATCGTCGGCGCGTTCGGCATGAACGTCCCGGGCATTCCCTGGGACAAGTCGCCGATCGGCTTCACTCTGGCGAGCTGCCTCTGCCTGGCGACCATCGGGCTGACGCTCTGGTACTTGCGGCGCAAGGACATGCTCTAGGCGGGCGTGGTTGCCATGGCGGGGCCCGGCGGCCCATAAGGCCGCCGATGACCATCCGCACCCTTCGCAGCGTCAACGACCTCGCCGAGGCCGGCCTGATCGCGCCCGAGCGCAAGGCGTCGCTGCAGCGCGTGGCGGCGCAGTACGCCGTGGCGATCACGCCTGCGATGGCCGACCTGATCGACGCCGCCGATCCCGGCGACCCGATCGCGCGGCAGTTCATCCCCGACGTTGCGGAACGGAATGTCCTGACGGCGGACTCCGCCGATCCGATCGGCGACTTCGCCCACTCGCCGGTCGAAGGCGTGGTCCACCGCTATCCCGACCGGGCGCTTCTGAAGGTCAACCACGCCTGCGCCGTCTACTGCCGCTTCTGCTTCCGGCGCGAGATGGTCGGGCCGGAAGGCCTGCGTCCGCTGTCGCCCGCTGCGCTCGACGCCGCCATGGCCTACATCGCCGAGCGCCCGGCGATCTGGGAAGTGATCGTCACCGGCGGCGACCCTTTCATCCTGTCGCCGCGGCGGCTGCGGGATCTGATGCGGCGGCTGGGCGAGATCGAGCACGTGAAGGTCGTGCGCTTCCACACCCGCGTCCCTGCGGTCGCGCCGGAGATGGTGACCGACGAACTGGTCGCCGCGTTGAAGGCGCCCGGCAAGGCTGTCTACGTCGCCTTGCACGCCAATCACGCCCGCGAGCTGGCGCCGGCCGCGCGCGGAGCCTGCGCGAAGATCGTCGACGCCGGCATTCCGATGCTGGGCCAGACCGTGCTGCTCGCCGGTGTTAACGACGACCCGGAAACCCTGGCCGCCCTGATGCGCGCGTTCGTCGAGACGAGGATCAAGCCCTACTATCTGCACCACGGTGACCTCGCGCCCGGCACCTCGCACCTGCGGACGTCGATCGCCGAGGGCCAGGCGCTGATGCGGGCGATGCGCGGAGCCGTCTCGGGCCTTTGTCAGCCGACGTACATCCTCGACATCCCCGGCGGCCACGGGAAGGTTCCGGTGGGTCCGGGCTACCTGTCCGAAGGGTGCGTCGAAGACCCGGCCGGGCGCCGCCATGCCTATCCGCCGCCGGGCGCAGGCGAGGCCGACTGATGGCCTGGACGCGGCGCTACGACGAGGCCGAGCCGCAGCGCGTGAACAAGTGGCTGGGTCAGAGCGGCGTGTGTTCGCGCCGCGAGGCTGAGGCGCTGATCGAGAAGGGCCTGGTCTCCATTGACGGCGAGCGGGTCACCGATACCGGACGCAAGATCCTGCCGGGCCAGACCCTGGTGCTGGCCGACGGCGATGAAGCGCCGGCGCTGAGCGTCGTGCTGCACAAGCCTATGGGGATCGTCTCCGCTCAGCCGGAGCCCGGCCAGACGCCGGCGGTGCGCCTGCTGACCCGCGCCGCTCTGATCGGCGACAGCCCGACGATTCCCGACCGCGACACGCGCCTGGCCCCGCTCGGCCGCCTGGACATGGACAGCCGCGGCCTGCTGTTGCTTTCCGAGGACGGCGTGTTGGCCAAGGCGATCATCGGGCCGCAGTCGGACCTGGAGAAGGAGTACCTGGTCCGGGTCACGGGCAAGATCACGCCGGAGAAGATCGCGCGGCTTTGCCATGGCCTGACGATGGACGGCCGTCAGCTCAAGCCGGCCAAGGTCAGCGTCGTCCAGGGACAGGAGCTGGCCTTCATCCTGAAGGAGGGCCGCAACCGCCAGATCCGGCGGATGTGCGAACTGGTGGGCCTGCACGTCATGGACCTGATCCGCGTCCGCATCGGCTCGCTCAAGCTGGGCGACCTGGCGGAGGGTCGCTGGCGTGTCCTGAGCCCCGACGAGCGCGCCGCCCTGATCGCGGGCTAAGCCGGTAGGAAGAGCTGGAAGATTGCCCCGTGCGGGCTGGCCGACCGGTGCTCGAGCCGCCCGCCATGGGCGAGCGCGATCTGCCGGGCCAGGGTGAGCCCGATGCCGGAACCGCCCTCCTTGGTCGTGAAGAACGGGACGAAGGCCGTCTCGGGATCATCGAGCGGCAAGCCCGGCCCGTTGTCGGCGACCGCCAGCACCCCCTGATCCTCCTCCAGCATGCAGGTGAGCCGCACGGCGGCGCCAGGCCGGCCGCGCACGGCGTCGACGGCGTTCTTCAGAAGGTTGATCGCCGCTTGCTCGATAAGGTCCGGGTCAGCGTCGAGCGTCAGCCATGAGGGCTGAACGGCGCTGGAATAGGCGACCTGCGCCTCGCCGATCATGGCGGCCGCGAGCCGGTCAAGCGTCTTGACGAGGTCGGCGGCGGGGAGGCGGGCCTTCACAGCCGCGGGCGCGTCGGTCAGCCGCCGGTAGCGTTCGACGAAGTTCATCAGGCCGTGGCTGCGCCGGGCAATCACCTCGGCGGCCTCGATCAGTTCGGCGTCGACCGCCGCGCCGTGCGGGATCGCCAGGCGATCGCTGATGGTTTCCGAAAGCGAGCAGATCGGCGTCAGCGAGTTCATCATCTCGTGGGCCAGCACCCGGACCAGGTCCTGCCAGGCCTTGACCTCGACGGCGTCCAGGTCGCCCGAGACGCTTTGCAGGGCGATCAGCCGCTGGGCTCCGCCGCCGGCGCTGAAGCCCGAAACCGTCGCCAGCATGGAGCGTTGGTCGGCAAGGCGCACGATCTCGCGCGCCCCGACCGGCAGGACCAGCAGCCGCTGGACCGTATCCGGGCCCAGGGCCGCGATGGCCGAGATGGGCCCGACGCTGGCGGCAAGGCCGATGCGGGCCGCGCGGTTCGCCGCGGTCACCGCGCCCCGGTCGTCCACGACGATCAGCGCCGCGCTGACCGTATCGGCCAGCGCCTCGAGGAAGTCGGTTCGCTGCTGACGCTCGGCGCGCACGGCCGCCAGCCGCTCAAGCGCACCCTGGATGGCCGCGCCCAGGCTCCGCAGCCCTACCGGCGTGGTCGGTCGCTCGTAGCCCTCGGCGGTCAGCCCCTCGACGAACTGCGCCAGCATCCGGTCGGCGGCTCGCGTGCTGCGGATCAGGTCGAGGACTACCAGGGCCAGCACGCCGGCCAGCACCATGGCCGTCGCGTAGAGGTGACGTTCACCGGTCACCAGGACTGCAAAGGCCAGGGCGCTGATCGCGATCGCCCGCACCGCCGCGCCAAGGGCGAAGCCGGCGGCCCCGGACAGCGCCTTAAAGGCCATGACGCTCCATTCTGCGGTAGAGCGCCGGGCGGGTGAGGCCGAGCGCCTGGGCCGCATGGCTGACGTTGCCGTCATAGAGCGCCAGCGCGCGGGTGATGGCGCGCTTCTCCAGCGCGTCGAGGTTCAGGGCCTCTCCGGACGCCCGGCGCTCGGCGGTAAGCGCCGCCGCTGCGCGCATCGCCTCGGCCAGGGCCTCGTTTCGCCAGGGCTTGAGCACGAAGTCCGCGGCGCCGCGTTTCAGGGCCTGCACCGCCAGGCTCACGCCGCCGAAGGTGGTCATCAGCACGACCGAGAGTGCGGGCTCGGCTGTGTGCAGGCGCGCCAGCGCGTCCAGGCCGACGGTTCCGTCGCGCTCGCCGGCGGCGAAGTTCATGTCCAGCAGGACGGCATCGTAAAGATGCGCCTGGGCTTCGATCCCTTCGGGCGTCAAGGCGATGTCGACCCGATCCGCTTCACGCGCCAGGGCGGTGGCCGCGGCCTTGAGGACGTCGGGGTCGTCGTCGACGATGAGGAAGGCGCCTGGCACCGCTTGAATCTACGGTGTCGCCGGGCTTGCGGCAAAGCCAACGGCGTCAAGGGCTTGCGCACCGTGGACCGGGCCGAGGCCTACTCCGCTGTCCATTTTCGGACAGTCTGCGTGGCGCGATCTTGGCCGGACGAGGCTAAGCCCTTGAGGGAATGGCGTTTCGTCCAAATCGCGGTCCGGGCGACACTGATGCTCGATGACGACCGTGATGGACAGACCGATCGCAAGGCCGCTGTGGCGGCGGCGCGGCACGCTGATCACCGCCGGCGCGCTGGCCGCCGTGCTGTCGACGGCAGGTCTGGCGGCGGCCGTGCTCGGCGACGCCAAGCCGAGTGTCCGCGTCCCCGCGCAGAACGTGACGCTGGGGACCGCCCAGCCGGGTGTCTTCCACGACTTCGTGGTGCTGCGCGCCACGGCCCAGCCGAAGGACGTAATCTACCTCGACGCGCTGGAGGGCGGCCAGGTGCAGGAGGTGCTGGCGCAGGCCGGCGACCTGGTCGTCCAGGGCCAGCCGCTGCTCCGCTTCCGCAACACCGAGCTGGAGCTGGAGGTGCTCGACCGCGAAGGGCGGCTCGTGGAGTCCATCACCGAGCTGCAGACCTACGAGAAGCAGCTCGAGGACACCCGGCTCGCCAACGAGAAGGCGGCCGCCCAGATCGAGTATGACATCACCCGACTGCAACGCACCGCGGAGCGGCGCGACGCGTTGGCCGCCAAGGGCTACATTAGCCGCGACCTGCACGACCAGGTGCACGACGAACTCGACCACAACCGCAAGCTCCTGCCGCTGCAGGCCACCGCCAACCAGCAGCAGGACGGGCTGCGCCGCCGCCAGATCCCGCAGATACGCACCGAACTCGCGACCCTGCAGGAGAGCCTGAAGGTGACGCGCACCAAGCTCGACAGTCTGGTGGTGCGCGCGCCAGTGGCCGGCCGGCTCACCGACATGGACATCAAGGTCGGCGAGATCCGCAATCGCGGTCAGCGCCTGGGTCAGATCGTCGCCGACACCGGCTTCAAGCTGCAGGCCCAGATCGACGAATATTACCTCGACCGCGTGCGCGCCGGTCAGACCGGCGTCGTGACCATCGACGAGCGCGAGGTCCCTGTGCGGGTGACCCGCGTCGACCCCCAGGTGAAGAACGCGACCTTCCAGGTGGATCTCGCCTTCGAAGGCGCCATGCCGCGCGGCCTCCTTCCCGGCCAAGCACTGGAGGGCCGGCTGACGCTTGGCGGCGATCGGCCGGCCCTCATTTTGCCCGCCGGGCCTTTCCTGGAGCGCACTGGCGGCGACTGGGTGATGGTGGCGGACGCGAGCGGCGGGCACGCCGACCGACGCCGCATCAGAATAGGGCGCCGCAGCGCCCAGCAGGTTGAGGTGCTTGGCGGCCTGAAGGCCGGCGAGCGGGTGATCACGTCGGACTACACAGGCTTCGAGAAAGTCGATCGCGTGGTCCTGTCGAAATAGGGGAGGCCGAAATGCTCAAGCTCGACAAGGTCAGCAAGGTCTATCGCACGACCGAGGTGGAGACCCTCGCGCTCAACGAGATCTCCATGGAGGTCGGCCCCGGCGAGTTCGTGGCGATCATGGGCCCGTCCGGCTGCGGCAAGTCCACGCTGCTGAACACGCTGGGCCTGCTCGATACGCCCACCAGCGGCTCCTACAGCTTTTTCGGCGAGGAGGTGGCCCGGCGTTCGGAGCGCGAGCTCACGGCGCTGCGCCGCGACCGCATCGGTTTCGTCTTCCAGAGCTTCAACCTGATCGACGACCTGACGGTGGCCGAGAACGTCGAGGTGGCGCTGCTCTACCGAAAAGTTCCCGGCGGTGAGCGCCGCCGCCGCGTCGCCGAGGCCCTGGAGCGCGTCGGCATCGGCCACCGGGCCAAGCATCGCCCGCAGCAGCTCTCTGGCGGCCAGCAGCAGCGGGTCGCCGTGGCCCGGGCCCTGGTTTCCGACCCCAGCCTGATCCTCGCCGACGAGCCGACCGGCAACCTCGACACGGTCAACGGCGAGGCGGTGATGGCGTTGCTGACCGAAGCCGCCGGCGCCGGCGTGACGGTGATCATGGTCACCCACTCGCTGGCCCACGCCGCGGTCGCCCAGCGGACCATCAAGCTGCTCGACGGTCGGGTCGTCTCCGAAACCCTGCTGGCCGCCTGAGGGGCCCAGACCCATGTTCCGCAACTATCTCGCCGCGGCGCTGCGCAACCTGCAGCGCAACGGGCTCTATGCCGGGATCACGATCGGGGGCCTGGCCATAGGCTTCGCCTCGGCCCTGCTGATCGGCCTCTACCTGCGCCACGAGCTGACCTACGACCGGTTCATCCCGGGGCACGAGCGGGTCTTCGTGATCAACCAGAAGGTCAAGCCTCAGAACAAGCCGCTTGTCGATATGGACGACAGCTCTGCGAACCTAGCCGCGGACCTGAAGCTCGATTTTCCGCAGATAGAGTACACCGCACGCATGGCGCCGGCGGGCTTCCCGCCGACCATCAAGCGAGAAGGAGTCAGCATCAGCGAGCGAAGCTTCGCCTGGGTGGACCCTGACTTCTTCAAAGTAATGCCGATGCCCGCGGTCGCGGGCGATCCGCGCGTCGCCTTGGAGGCTCCCGACGGCCTGGTTCTCTCGCGCAGCGCGGCCCGGAGGTATTTCCACCAGGACGCGCCGCTCGGTCGGCAACTGCTGGTCGATGAGCACCCGATGCACGTGACCGCCGTCATCGAGGACCTTCCCACCAACAGCCACCTCTACGGCGATGTGTTCGCCTCCGGGAAGGCCGCCTTCTCGATGCTGCGCCAGCTCGACGCGGCCGGCTATTCGGCGAACTCGAACCTGACCTACCTGCGGCTGAAGCCCGGGGTCTCGACCGAGGCGATGAATGCTGCCCTGGTGGGTTTCGTCCAGCGCCGCATCATGCCGGCGCAGCGGCTGCAGAACCCCAACCAGCAGTTCGACCAGTTCGCCATGCGCTTGAAGCCGCTGACCTCCATTCATCTGGAACCCAGCGACGGCGGCGATCCCAAGCCCGGCGCGGACGTCAAGGTGCTGGCCGGAATCGGGGTGATCGGCGTGCTGATCGTGGTGGTCGCGGCGATCAACTTTGTGACGCTGATGACCGCCCGCGCCGCGCGCCGTGCGGTGGAGGTCGGCGTTCGCAAGGCGCTGGGGGCCGAACCGCGGGACCTGATCGTCCAGTTCATGGGCGAAGCCCTGATCTACATCGCCGTAGCGCTGGTGCTGGCCGTCGCCCTGGCCGAGCTGTTGCTTCCGGCCGTGAACGCCGCGCTGCAAAGGAAGATCGCCTTCAGCTATCTCACCGATCCCCCGCTGCTCTTCGCCATGCTCGCCGTGGCGCTGGCCACCGCGCTGCTGGCGGGCCTCTATCCAGCGCTGGTCCTATCCGCCTTCCGCCCCGCGGCAGTGCTCAAAGGCGGGCCGGTCGCCGGCGGTCCAGGCGGTATCGCCGTTCGCCAGGCGCTCGTCGTGGCGCAGTTTGCGGTCCTGATCACCCTGGTCCTGTCGACGCTGACCATCTTCCGTCAGACGGTTTTCGCGCTGAGGGACGCCACCCATACCGACAAGGACGGTGTCCTGATGCTCTTCGCGTCACCCTGCACCGACACCCTGCGCGACGCTGTCCTTACCGTGCCCGGTGTTCGCGCCGCGGCCTGCGCCTCGCCGATGGCCGTCAACCTGGGCAACAGCAACGACATGGTCCAGATCGGCGACCGGCACGTGTTCCTCAACTATGCGCCCGTCGACTTCGGCTTCTTCGACGTCTACGGCGTCCGCCCTCTGGCAGGACGGCTCTTCCGGCGCGATCGGCCGGGCGATGACGGGGCCCTCCTGAGAGACACCTCGCCAACGATCGTGATCAATGAATCGGCCGTCCGGGCGCTGGGCTTCAAGTCACCCCAGGCTGCGATCGGTCACCTGGTCACCTGGCATTTCATCCAGAAGCTCAGCATGGCCAACCTCGGCGGAACCTATCCGCCGCCGCGGGCATCGGAGGTGATCGGCGTCGTCCCGGACTTCACGTTCGGGTCCGTCCGCCAGCCGATCAATCCGTTCTACTACTACGTCGGCCCAAAGGACGACGTGCTGGGGTCCGTCGCCCTGAACATCAAGCTCGACCCGGCGCGTCGCGCCGAAGCGGTGAAGGGCATCGATGAGCTGTGGATGAGGATCGGCAAGGGGATGCCGCTGCAGCAGTACTTCGCCGACCAATTCATGCTGCGGCTCTACGTCGACAACATCATCCAGGGCGGATTCATCGCCGTCTGCGCCCTGATCGCCATCTCCATCGCCTGCCTCGGCCTCTTCGCGCTCTCCGCCTACACCGCCGAGCGGCGGACCAAGGAAATCGGCATCCGCAAGGCCATGGGCGCAAGCTCTGGCGACATCCTGCGGCTCCTGCTCTGGCAGTTCACCCAGCCGGTGCTGTGGGCCAACGTACTGGCGCTGCCGGTCGCCTGGCTGGTGATGAGCTGGTGGCTGAGGGGCTTCGCCTACCATGTCGCCATGCCAGGCTGGACCTTCGTTGTGGCCGCGGCGTCGGGCGTGCTGATCGCCCTGAGCACGGTCTTCGTCCACGCCTTGCGTGTCTCCCGCGCCCGCCCGGTTGGCGCTCTGCGGTACGAATAGGGGGGCTGGCTGGTGTTGCGCAACTATCTGATGGCTGCGCTTCGCAACCTGGCGCGCAATCGACTCTACGCGGCGATCACCATCGCGGGCCTCGCCATCGGCTTCGCCTCGGCCATGCTGATCGGTCTCTTCGTGCGCGACGAGCTGACCTACGACCGGTTCGTTCCGGGCCACGAGCGGGTGTTTCTCGTCACCGAGACGCTGGCGCTCTCCGGCTCGAAGCCGATCGAGTCGCAGACCACGCCGCCGATGCTCGCGCGCCAGATGCGGGCCGAGTTCCCGCAGCTCGCCTATGTGTCGCGCCTGACCCCGAACGGGTTTCCGGCCACCGTGCGCCACGGCGACTTCACGGCCTCGGAGGAACGCCTCTACTGGGCCGATCCGGACTTCTTCCGGACGATCGCCTTGCCCGCGGCGGCGGGGCGACTGGCCGACTCCCTGGATGCTCCTGACAGCGTCGTCCTCACCAAATCCATCGCGCGAAAGTATTTCGGGCGCGACGCGCCGCTGGGCGAACTCCTACAGATCGAAGGCGAGATCTATAGGGTCACGGCGGTCCTGAAGGACCTGCCTTCGAACACACATCTGACGGCCGAGATCTTCGTATCCGGCCGCGCGCCGGCCGGCCCGCCCGCCCACTCGGAACGCGACAACAACGCCCTCAGCAACACCGTGGCGACCTATGTGCGCCTGAAGCCCGGCGCGTCGATCGCCTCGGTCGCGGCGCGAACCGCGGCGTTTCTCGATACCCGGATGCCGATCTCCAAGGTCGCGGGCCTGGGCAGCGTCGATCGTGCGCTGCATTTTGTCCCGCTGGCCAAGATCCACCTTTCGCCCGCGACGCAAGGCGCCTTCAAGCCGGCGGCCGATCCCGTGGTGATCGGCGCCATCGGGCTGGTCGGCGTGCTGATCGTGTTGGTGGCGGCGATCAATTTCGTGACGCTGATGACCGCCCGCGCGGCGCGCCGCGCCGTCGAGGTCGGCGTGCGCAAGGCCGCCGGGGCCAACCGCGGAGACCTCATCGCCCAGTTCATGGGCGAGGCGCTGGTCTATGTTGCGATCGCCGCGGTCCTCGCCGTCTCACTCGCTGAGCTTCTGATGCCTGCAGTCAACCTCCTGCTGCAAAGGAAGCTCACGTTCGACTATCTGCACGATCCGGCGCTGGGCCTGCTGATCCTGGCCGTGCTGGGCCTCACCGCCCTGTTGGCGGGGGCGTATCCCGCCTTCGTGCTGTCGAGCTTTCGGCCATCGTCCGTGCTCAAGGGCGGGGCGTCGTCGGGCGGCAGCGGTGCGGCGGTGCGCCAGGTGCTGGTGATCGGACAGTTCGCGGTGCTGATCGGTCTGGTCCTGGTCGCAGTCACCATCGCTCGCCAGACCCGCTATGCGCTGAACGAGGGGATGCGCCTGGATAAGGACCAGGTCCTGCTCGTCTTCTCCAAGCCCTGCATCGAGCCTCTTCGCGACGAGGTGCGAAAACTGCCGGGCGTGCGGGTGGCCGCCTGCGCGTCCTATGAAGCCCTGAACCTGGGCGACAACCGCGACGTCGTTCCCGTGAACGGCCGCAAGGTCGACATTTCGCTGGGGCCGGTGGACTTCGGCTTCTTCGAGACCTTTGGGCTGAGGCCGCTCGCGGGCCGGCTCTTCGACCCGGCGCGCCCCGCCGACAGCGCCCTGGACGCGCCCGACGCCCATCAGCCGGTGATCCTCAACGAAACCGCGGTCCGGCGGCTGGGCTTCGCGACGCCGCAGGCGGCCATCGGCCGCACGATCGCCTGGCACGGCGTCTGGGATGAAAGCCAGCGGAACAACCCGAACGCCGGCGCGCTGCGGCCGTCGGAGATCATTGGCGTCGTGCCGGACTTCACGCTGGGGTCGGTTCGTCAGCCGATCCAGCCCTACCTCTTTGCGATTGGCCGCAATCTGTCGCCCAATTCCATCGCCATGGCGGTGAAGCTGGACGGCGCGCGCGCGCCGGAGACCCTGGCGGCCATCGACGGCCTCTGGAAAAGGTTCGGGCAGGGCAAGCCCATCCTGCGGGTTTTCGCCGACCGCTATGCCCTACGGCTCTACGTCGACACGATCATCCAGGGCGCGACCGTCGCCATCGCCGGCCTCATCGCGATCTCCATCGCCTGCCTCGGCCTCTTTGCGCTCTCCGCCTACACCGCCGAACGGAGGACCAAGGAAATTGGCGTGCGCAAGGCGATGGGCGCGAGCTCCCAAGACATCCTGCGGCTGCTGCTCTGGCAGTTCACCGTGCCGGTGCTGTGGGCGAATGTCCTCGCCCTGCCGGCCGCCTGGCTGCTGATGAACTGGTGGTTGAAGGGCTTCGCCTATCACGTGACGCTCGCGCCATGGACCTTTGCCGTGGCGGCGGGCGCGGCCATACTGATCGCGTGGGCCACGGTCTTCGTGCACGCCCTTCGCGTGTCGCGGGCCCGCCCGGTGGGAGCCTTGCGCTATGAATAACCCGAGGATCCGGGCGGCTGGACTGCTGGCCGCCGTTGCAGCCGTAGGGCTGGCTGTCGGCCACCCGGCCCAGGCCGCGGGCGACCCGGTATTCGGCGACTGGATCACAGCCGAGGGCGACGCCAAGGTGCATGTCGGACCCTGCGCGGCCAACCCGGCCTTGACGTGCGGCAAGCTGTTCTGGCTGAAGGCCGGCCCGGCGGTCCGCGACATCAACAATCCCGACCCCGCCCTGAAGGGCCGCGCGCTGGTGGGCGTGGTGCTGGTCGGCGACCTCAAGCGCGAGGCGGCCGGTCGCTGGACCGACGGCAAGGTCTACGCCGCCAAGACCGGCCGGACCTCGCGCGCCAACATGTCCATCAATCCGGACGGCACGCTGAAGGTGGAGGGCTGCATGGCGATGCTCTGCCAGGCGCGCACCTGGACGAAGCTCAACTGATCAGGCGAGCGTCACGAAGAGCTCGCTCTCGATCACCCACTGGCCGGTAACCTTGCGCCAGGCGGCCATGTAGGCGCCGGAGACGCCGGCGCCGGCCCAGCGGCCGGTCTCGGCGGCGCCCTCGCCGGCTTTGTCGACTTCGACCGTGTCGGGCGCACGCACATACGGCTGAAAGCCCGGCTCGCGGAATTGCGTGGCGAAGGCCTCGACGATCGCGTCCGCGCCCAGGATCAGCCCGCCGTCGCCGGCGATCAGCCGTGCATCGGGCGCGAAGAACGGCCGCAGCCGTGCCGCCTCCTTGGCCGCGATCAGCTTGTTGGTCAGCCGCCGCCGCGCGCGGATGGCGTCTTCCGGGGCGGTCACCGGGAGGGTCAGGCCGGGTCGGCCGCCAGGCGCTTGTCGAGGTAGGCGCCGACGCGCTGCTCGACGTCCGGCAGGTTCTCCATCCAGAAGTGGCTGGCGCCCTCGACCACGTCATAATCGATGACGATGCCCTTCTGGGTGCGGAGTTTGGAGACCACGCGCTCCACCTCGATCGGCGGCACCACGGTGTCGCTGCCGCCGTGCAGGATCAGGCCCGAGGCCGGGCAGGGCGCCAGGAAGGAGAAGTCGTAGGCGTTGGTCGGCGGCGAGACCGAGATGAAGCCGTCTGTCTCCGGCCGGCGCATCAGGAGCTGCATCCCGACCCAGGCGCCGAAGGAGTAGCCGGCGACCCAGCACTGTGATGCGGCCGGGTTGGTGGATTGCAGCCAGTCCAGCGCCGTCGCGGCGTCCGCCAACTCGCCGATGCCCGAATCGAACTCGCCCTGGCTGCGCCCCACGCCGCGGAAGTTGAATCGCAGCACCGAGAACCCGCGCTTCATGAACAGGTGGAAGAGCTGCACGGTCACGGGGTTGTTCATCTGGCCGCCCGCCTTGGGGTGCGGGTGCAGGATCAGCGCGACGGGGGCCGTCTCGCTCTTGCCCTGGGAGTAGCGACCTTCGATCCGCCCGGCGGCGCCGGTCAGAACCACTTCTGGCATGAAACCCTCTCAACCTCGGACCGTTCGCCGGCCGCTGGAATACTTGACTACTGCGCTTGGTCTTCCTAAGTCGCAAGCCAACCGGGCAGCCCCGGTTCGCGCAAGGCGGCGGCTAATAACATAGGGCCGCTGCGAAACGCGAGAAAACTGCACGGGACCGCAGCTCATGCGTCTTTCCACCAAAGGCCGATATGCCGTGATGGCCATGACGGACCTCGCGCGCCGCCAGGACGAGCCCTGCCGCGCCGTGGCGCTCGCCGACATCGCCGCGCGCCAGGAAATCTCGCTCTCCTACCTCGAACAACTCTTCTCTCGCCTGCGCCGCAAGGGGCTGGTGGAGAGCGCCCGCGGCCCCGGCGGCGGCTATCGCCTGACGCGCTCGGCCGCCGAGACCTCAATCGCCGAGATCGTGCTGGCCGTGGACGAGCCGCTGCGCGCCACCCGCTGCGCCGCCCAGGGCAAGGGCTGCATGCTGAAGGGCGAGCGGTGCCTGACCCACGACCTCTGGGAGGACCTGGGCCACCGGATCGAGGACTACCTGGCCTCGGTCAGCCTGGCCGACGTGATCTCCGGGCGCCTGCGCGCCAACCGGAAGGCCGCATGAACCAAGCTGTGTACCTCGATTACAACGCCACCGCCCCGGTCCGTCCCCAGGCTCGCGAGGCCATGGCCCGCGTCCTGGAGATCGGCGGAAATCCGTCCTCGATCCACGCCGCCGGCCGGGCCGCCCGCGCCCTGGTCGAGACCGCCCGAGATCAGGTGGCGGCCTTGATCGCCGCGCCGGCCTCGACGGTCGTCTTCACCAGCGGCGGCACCGAAGCCAATGCACTCGCGATCGAAAGCGCGGTCGCGGCCGGCGCCAAGCGGCTGATCGTCTCGGCGATCGAGCACGACAGCGTGCAGGAAACTTCCCGCGTCCTCGGAGTCGCGGTCGAGGTGCTGCCGGTCGACGCCAACGGCCAGGCCGATCTCGGCTGGCTGGAAGCCCGGCTGGCCGCCTGGGACGCCGCGGACGGCAAGCCCTTTGTCGCGCTCATGCTGGCCAACAACGAGACCGGCGTGATCCAGCCGGTGGCCGAGGCCGCCGCCATCGTCCGCGCCGCCGACGGCTGGCTGCACGTCGACGCCATCCAGGCCGCCGGCAAGATCCCTGTCGACAGTCGCGCGCTCGGCGCCGACACGCTCTCCATCTCCGCGCACAAGCTCGGCGGGCCGCAAGGCGTCGGTGCGTTGACGTTTGGCCCGCACGCCACGCTGTCCCGTCGCCAGCACGGCGGCGGCCAGGAGCGCGGCCGGCGCGGCGGCACCGAGAATGTCCCTGGCATCTCGTCGTTCGGCGCCGCCGCCGCTATGGCTGCCGCTGGGCTCGAAGAGTTCGCCAGCCGCGCGGCCTGGCGCGACGCCGCCGCCGAACGCCTCAAGGCCGTCGGGGCCAAGGTGATGGGCGAGGCCGCGCCGCGGGTCGCCAACACCCTGTGCGTCGCCACGCCAGGCTTCCCATCCGACCGCCAGGTGATGGGCCTCGACCTCGCGCAGGTGATGGTGAGCGCTGGCTCGGCCTGCTCCTCAGGCAAGGTGAAGGCCTCGCCGGTCCTGGAGGCCATGGGGCAGGGTGAGCTCTCCGGCTGCGCCATCCGCGTCAGCGGCGGGTGGAACACCACCGAGGCCGACTGGGATCGCTTCATCGAAGCCTGGTCTGAAGCTCACGATCGTCATGCGGCGCGTCACCGCCAACCCGCGGGAGTCGCCTGATGGCCGCCGTTCGCCAGACCGTCGAACACGTCGAGAGCCTCGAGAAGTACAAGCACGGCTTCGTCACGGACATCGAGCAGGACTTCGCGCCGAAGGGCCTGAGCGCCGACATCGTGCGGTTCATCTCGGCCAAGAAGAACGAGCCGGAGTGGATGCTGGCTTGGCGCCTCGACGCCTTCGAGCGCTGGCAGGCCATGGAGGAGCCGGCCTGGGCCAAGGTCTCCTTCCCGCGCATCGACTATCAGGACAGCTATTACTACGCCGCGCCGAAGGAGAAGGTGGGCATCAAGAGCCTCGACGAGGTCGATCCGGACATCCTGGAGACCTACAAGAAACTCGGAATCCCGCTGCGCGAGCAGGAGGTGCTGGCGGGCGTCGAGGGCGCGCCGCGCTACGCCGTGGACGCGGTCTTCGACAGCGTCTCCGTGGTCACCACCTTCAAGAAGGAGCTCGCCCAGGTCGGTGTGATCTTCTGCTCAATGAGCGAGGCGATCCGCGAGCACCCGGAGCTGGTCCAGAAGTATCTGGGCTCGGTCGTGCCGGTCAGCGACAACTACTTCGCCTGCCTCAACGCGGCGGTCTTCTCGGACGGCAGCTTCGTCTATGTGCCGCCGGGCGTCCGCTGCCCGATGGAGCTGTCGACCTATTTCCGGATCAACGCCGAGAATTCCGGCCAGTTCGAGCGCACGCTGATCATCGCCGACAAGGGGTCCTACGTTTCGTATCTGGAGGGCTGCACGGCCCCAATGCGCGACGAAAATCAGCTCCACGCCGCCGTGGTTGAGCTGGTCGCCCAGGACGATGCGGAGATCAAATATTCCACCGTCCAGAACTGGTATCCGGGCGATCCGGAAACCGGCAAGGGCGGCATCTACAACTTCGTCACCAAGCGCGCCGACTGCCGCGGCGACCGCTCGAAGGTCTCCTGGACGCAGGTCGAGACCGGCTCGGCGATCACCTGGAAGTACCCATCCTGCGTGCTGCGCGGCGAGGGCTCGTCTGGCGAGTTCTATTCGATCGCCATCACCAACGGCCGCCAGCAGGCCGACACCGGCACCAAGATGATCCACCTGGGCGCCAACACCCGCTCGCGGATCATCTCCAAGGGGATCAGCGCGGGGAAGTCGTCCAACACCTACCGCGGCCTGGTCTCGGCGCACCCGAAGGCCAAGGGCGCGCGCAACTTCACCCAGTGTGACAGCCTGCTCATCGGCAAGCACTGCGCCGCCCACACCGTGCCCTACATCGAAGCCCGCAACGGCCAGGCGAAGTTCGAACACGAGGCCACGACGACGCGGCTTTCCGAGGACCAGCTGTTCTACGTGATGCAGCGGGGCCTTTCCCAAGAGGAGGCCGTGCAGCTCCTGGTCAACGGCTTCGTCAAGGACGTGCTGCAGGAACTGCCCATGGAGTTCGCCGTCGAGGCCCAGAAGCTGGTGGCGATCAGCCTGGAGGGCAGCGTCGGATGACCGAGACCCGCCGCAAGTCCCCGCCCACGACGCTCTCGCTGCGCCACGCCTTCGAGGTGGAGCAGGCGCGCCGTGAGGCCGAGCGCTATGCCAGGGAAGAGGCCGAGCGCCGCCAGCAGGAGGAAGACCTCTCCCGCGCCGAACAGCTCTACGACGCCCTGATCGCTGATCCGGCCTTCCTGGCCGCGCACAAGCTGGCGGTCGACTGGCGGCGCTACAGCGTCCACCTGGAAAGCGCCGACTTCCGCATCCGCAGCTATTTCGAAGCGGGCCAGGCGACCATCACCGTCGGCGACAAGCGCAACGTCGCCGTCTCCGCCACGCCCGCGCCCCTGAAGAGCGAACAAGCCGACAGCGTCGCGGACGCGCTTCGCGTGGTCGCCAAGTTCCTCGCCGACGAGATCCATTGATGCTGAACGTTTCGAACCTGCACGCCGCCGTCGACGGCAAGGAAATCCTGAAAGGGCTCAGCCTCGAGGTGCCCGCCGGACAGGTGCACGCGATCATGGGCCCGAACGGGGCGGGCAAGTCGACGCTCTCCTACGTGCTGACCGGTCGCGACGGCTATGAGATCACCGGCGGGACCGCCACCCTGGACGGCGAGGACCTGCTGGCGCTCAGCCCCGACGAGCGGGCCGCGCGCGGCGTCTTCCTGTCGTTCCAGTATCCCCTGGAAATCCCGGGCGTGCCGGCCTTGACCTTCATCCGCACGGCGCTCAACGCCCAGCGCCGCGCCCGCGGCGAGGCGGAGATCTCCGCGCCGGAGTTCCTCAAGCTCGCCCGCGCCAAGTCGGCCGACCTGAAGATCGATTTCGACATGCTGAAGCGCGCGCTGAACGTCGGCTTCTCCGGCGGCGAGAAGAAGCGGATGGAAATCCTTCAGATGGCGATGCTTTCGCCCCGCTTCCTCATCCTGGACGAGACCGACAGCGGCCTCGACATCGACGCGCTTCGGATCGTCTCCGATGGGGTCAACGCGCTGCGCAGTCCCGAGCGCGCCATGCTGGTGATCACCCACTATCAGCGCCTGCTCGATTACATCAAACCCGATCGGGTCCACGTGCTGTCCGGCGGACGGATCGTGGCCTCCGGCGGGCCGGAGCTGGCTCACGAGCTCGAGCGTGAGGGCTACGAACGCTACGAAAAGGCCGCCGCTTGAGCCTCGCCGCCGCCATACGCGACCGAGATGTCGCCGAACTGCCAGGCAAGCGGGACGAAGACTGGCGCTGGACGGACCTGCGCGGCCTGATTCGCACCCTGCCGGAGCCGTCGCAGCCCTTCGAAGGCGACGTCGGCGAGGGCCCGTTCGATGCGCTGACCGCTGACAGCCGCGTGCTGGTCAATGGCGGCGATGTGACCATCGCGATGGGGGCGAATGAAGACGCGGCCGTGGCGCTGCGTCTCGTTTCGCGCGGCGCTGGCGCGCATGCGGCGCGGGTGACCGTCGTCGTCGGGGAAGCCGCCCGCCTTCGGCTGTTCGAGAGCTACGAGAGCGAGGGCGCCTCGGTGAGCCAGGCGTCGCTGACGATCAGCCTCGCGGCCGGCGCGACGCTGGAGCGGATCGTGCTCACCGCCGAGGACGCTGAGGCGGTGTCGGTCAGCCAGGCGGAGGTTCAGCTCGCGCCCAAGTCGCAGTACAGCCAGACCGTCATCGCGTCCGGCGCGCGTCGTCAGCGGCTGGAGACCCGCGTCCTGCATCCCGGCGGCCACGCGACGCTGCGCCTGGATGGGATCTATCTGCTCGCCGACAAGCGGCATTCGGATCAGACGACCGTGGTCACCCACGCCAGCGTCGACGGGACGACCGTGCAGCTCACCAAGGGTGTGGTCCGCGATCAGGCCCGCGGCGTGTTCCAAGGCCGGATCGTGGTCGAGGAGGGCGCGGACCGCACCGACGCTCGCATGGGCCACCATGCCCTGATCCTCTCCGACCGCGCCGAGGTCGACGCCAAGCCGGAGCTGGAAATCTACGCCGACGACGTGGCCTGCGCGCACGGCAATACGGTGGGCGCCCTCGACGAGGACGCGCTCTTCTACGCCCGGCAGCGCGGCATGAGCGAGCCTGAGGCCCGCGCGCTTCTGACCGAGGCCTTCATCGGCGAAGTCGTCGACCGCATCGAACACGAAGGGGCGCGAGACGTGGTCCGCGCCTGGGCCGCGGAAAGGCTAAGGGCCTGAGCATGGCCTTCGACGCCGACTCCATCCGGGCCGAGTTCCCGATCCTGCAACGGCAGATCAACGGCAAGCCGCTGGTCTATCTCGACAGCGCCGCCTCGGCCCAGAAGCCGCGCGCGGTGATCGAGTCCATGACGCACGCCATGGAGCACTCCTACGCCAACGTGCATCGCGGCCTGCACACCCTCGCCAACGAGACGACCGAGGCCTACGAGGCCGCGCGGAAGTCGATCGCCCGCTTCATCGGCGCGACGCCCAACGAGATCGTCTTCACCAAGGGCGGCACCGAGGCGATCAATCTGGTGGCGTCCGGCCTGGGCGCGAGCCTGAAGGCCGGCGACGAGATCCTGCTCACCGAGATGGAGCACCACGCCAACATCGTGCCCTGGCACTTCCTGCGCGAGCGGCAGGGCGTGGTCCTGAAGTTCACGCCGGTCACAGACGACGGCCAGTTGGACATCGAGGCCTTCAAGACCCTGCTTACGGGGCGCACCAAGGTCGTGGCGCTCAGCCACATGTCGAACGTGCTGGGCACGGTGAACCCGGTCGCCGAGCTGACGCGGCTGGCGCACGACGCCGGCGCGGTGGTGCTGCTCGACGGCTGCCAGGCCATTGTCCATCAGCCGGTCGACGTGAAGGCCCTGAAAGTCGATTTCTACGTCTTCTCCGGCCACAAGCTCTATGGCCCGACCGGCATCGGCGCCCTCTACGGCAAGGCCGAGCGCCTGGCCGCGCTGCCGCCGTACCAGGGCGGCGGCGAGATGATCGGCAATGTCTCGCTCGAAACCATCACCTACGCCGACCCGCCGCATCGCTTCGAGGCCGGCACGCCGCCGATCGTGGAGGCGATCGGCCTGGGCGCGGCGATCGAATGGCTGTCGGGCATCGACCGCGCGGCCGTGGCTGAGCACGAGCACGCCCTCTACACCCACGTCCGCGAGCGCCTGAACGGCGCCAACTGGCTGCGCGTCCTGGGCGAGGCGCCGGGCAAGGGCGCGATCCTGTCGTTCACGGTGGCCGGCGCCCACGCCCACGACGTGGCGCAGATCCTCGATCGCTATGGCGTGGCCGTGCGGGCGGGAACCCACTGCGCCGAGCCGTTGATGCGGCGTTTCGGCGTCACATCGAGCGCACGCGCTTCCTTCGCCCTATATAACACCCACGCGGAGGCGGACGCCTTCGTGGAGGCGTTGACCAAGACCCAAGCCTTTTTCGCCTAGCATGGCCTTCTTTGCGTAGCATGACCCCAATGGACGACGCCGCAGCCCTCGACACCCAGACGACCACCCCGCTCTCGAAGGGTGAGCTCGACGTGCTGACCGACAAGCTGGTCGAGAAGCTGAAGACCGTGTTCGACCCGGAAATTCCGGTCGACATCTACGAGCTGGGCTTGATCTATAAGGTCGACGTTTCCGACGACAAGGACGTGGTCATCGACATGACCCTGACCGCGCCCGGGTGCCCGGTGGCCGGCGACATGCCGGGTTGGGTCGAGGACGCGGTGAAGGAAATCCCCGAGGTCCGCTCCTGCAAGGTCGAGCTGGTGTTCGATCCGCCATGGGATCCCTCGCGGATGTCCGACGAGGCCAAGCTGCAACTGAACATGTTCTGATGGAAAACCTCAGCATCACATCCCAGCCACGCGCCCGGCGTGAACGGCCCAAGGTGGTCCGGCTCTCGGACGCCGCCGCCGAGCGCGTTCGCGAGATCATGGGCAAGGCTGAAAAGCCTTACGCCGGCTTGCGGGTCGGCGTTAAGAACGGCGGCTGCGCGGGCCAGGAGTACACGCTCGAATACGCCGAGTCCGCCAATCCCCTGGATGAAGTGGTCGAGGACAAGGGCGTCACCATCCTCGTGGAGCCCAAGGCGGTGTTGTTCCTGATCGGCACCGAGATCGACTACGACGTGAGCCGCCTGGCCGCCAAGTTCGTGTTCCGCAATCCGAACGAGACCGACGCCTGCGGCTGCGGTGAAAGCGTCACCATCGAGCCGGCCAAGCCGGACTAGCGAGCGCGGCGGCTCCGCACCGTATCGGCGGCCAGCGCCAGGGCCGCCAGGATCAGCGGCAGGATGTAGTAGGCCAGACGGTAGCCCAGGAAGGCCGCCGCGAGCGCCGCCGGATCGACGCTCGGCAGGAGCGCGGCCATGGCGCTCTCGAAGACGCCGGCGCCGCCCGGAACGGACGAAGCCAGGCCCACGATGCAAGCCACCGCATAGGCGCCGACGAAGGTGACGTAGCTCGGGCCGCCGGCCGGCAGCAGGATCCACAGGATCGCCGCGGCGATGCCGTTGTCGACCACCCCAAGTACGAGCTGGCCGAGCGCTTCGCGAGCGTTGGGCAGGGTGAGACTGCGCCCGAAGGCCTTGATCGGCGCGCGGCGCACGGCGCAGACCCCGACGTAGCCTGCGGAGGCCGTCAGCAGGAACCAGCCGAGCGCGCGGGCGATCACCGGCGGGATCGCCGTGCGGGCGAGCTCATCGTGAGAGGCCAGCACCAGCCCGCCGCCCGAGAGCGCCGCCAAGCCGACCCCGAAGGACGCCGCGGCGAAGACGGTCGTGGCCGCCACCTGGGTCAGGGTGACCCCGTGGCGGTCGTAGAAGCGGGCGCGGATCGCGCCGGAGATCAGCAGGTTGGCGCCGATCGCATGGGCGATGGCGTTGGCCAGGAACGAGCCCATCTGGGTGGCCCCGACCGAGACCTTCGCCCCGGCCCAGCGCAGGCCGGCCCACTCGATGGCGCCCATCAGGACGAAGCTCAGCACCGAAAGCGTCAGTGCGCCGGCGATCGCCTGCAGGCCCCAGCCGGCGATGGCTGCGCTGACCGCCGCCCAGCTCAGATGATGGAACTCGCGCCACAGGACCCAGGCCGCGGCGGCGAGCAGGATGAAGGGAATGACGCGCAGCGCCACATGCGTAATGCGCGCGAGCCGGTGATGCGGCGGCGGAAGGGCCTGGGCCAGCTTCGCCTCGACAGGCTCTGGCGTGGACGGGCGGGTCGCGTCGGGTGCGGTCACGGCGGCCTAGGTGTCGGTTGAGTCGGGCGAGCGAGTCAGGCCGCCAATAGCCGCCCGGTTCCGACATATATGGGAACCGATGGTCACGGCGCAGGTTCTTCGAGGTAGACGCCGCAAACTATGGAGACGCGCCATGGGCCGGGAAGATTGGCAGGATCGCGAGGAGGAGCGCCGCAGGGCCGGCCTGCGCAACCGCGATGACTATGGGCTCGCGGACTACTCCCGCGACTACGGCTACGACGCCCGCCGGCGGGAGGGCTATCGCGTCGACGAGGAAGCCCGCGCCCAGGCGGACGACTATGGCCAGGCGGATTATTCCACAGACTACGGTTACGACCCCGAACGGCGCAGCGCCTACCGCCGCTATTCGGCGGATGATCGCGAGTACGCTCGCCGGATGAACGACGGCGACTATGCCGCCGAGCAGCCCCGGACCTGGCGCGAGCGGGCCGGCGAGTTCTTCGCGCCGGCTGACCGGCGGCGGGACGAAGATCTGCGCGCCCGTCGGCGCCGCGGCCCGTCCGACCGCGTACTCTGGGCAGTTATCTCCGAGCGGCTTGAGAACGCGCGGGGACTGGACCTGCGGGGCGTCGATGTCGCGGTGGAGGACGCAGAGGTCACCTTGAACGGCACGGTCCGCCACAAGTCCGACAAGCGCCGTATCGAGGACATCGCCGATATCGATGGCGTCCGGCATGTGCAGAACAACCTGCGGGTCCACGACCGCGGCCACTGGACGTTCTTCTGAACGCCCCGATGAGCAAGCCGATCAGGGTGACCATCCCCCACCAGCTGGGGATCGCCGAGGCGCGCCGGCGGGTCGACCAGGGGTTCGCAGACCTCGCGCGTCACCTGGGCGGCTCGGCGGGCGCATTGGACAAACGCTGGACGGGCGATCGGCTGGATTTCTCGCTCACGTCGCTGGGCCAGTCGATCACCGGTCACGTCGCGGTCGCCGAGGCCACCGTCACCGTCGAGGTGCTGCTCCCGGGGTTCCTCGCAATGATCGCCGGCAAGGTGAAGGGCACTCTCCAGAAGGAGGCGCAGCTCCTCCTCACCAAGAAATAGCGAGCAACCTAAGCCTTGCCCCAGGGGTTCTATCCACGACACAGCGAGAGGATAGGCCAATGCCCCGCAAGCAGACCGAAGACGAAGCGAAGCGCGCCTTCAGCCACGGTTCGGGCGCGGCCAACGCCGACGCCGCCGTTGAAGCCGCCCCGATCCATGAGGATCGCCATATCGACGTGCCGCACGCGCGCGAGGTCGAGCCGCTGAAGCACGACGAGAAGCACGACCACATGGCGGACAAGACCAAGAACGCCGGGGATCGGCAGGAAGCGCTGCTCGACGAGGCCCTGGAAGAGACCTTCCCGGGCAGCGACCCGATCAGCCCCAAGCACATTACCTGACGGCGTGCTCTGGCGGGTCCTTCGACGGGCCCGCCAGGCGTGCTAATCAGGCGCGGTGAAGCTGCCGCCGCCCCGCATCGATCTCAGAGGCCTGCAGGCGGTCAAGGTCGGCGTTCACCGCTTCAACCTGCAGGATCCCTACTACCTGATCCTCGCGATGCGCTGGTCTACGTTCCTGGCGGCGGTGGCGGGGTTGCTGCTGGGCGTAAACCTGCTTTTCGCCGTCCTCTACTGGCTCGCCCCGGGATCGATCGCCAACGTGCGCCCCGGCGCGTTCGATGACGCCTTCTTCTTCAGTGTCGAGACCCTGGCGACGGTCGGCTACGGCGTCATGACGCCGGCCACGGACTACGGCCATTCCGTCGCCACGCTCGAAATCTTCGTCGGCATGTTCCTGACCGCCCTGGTGACCGGCGCGTTCTTCGCCCGCTTCGCCCGGCCCCAGGCCCGCATGGTGTTCAGCGAGACGGCCGTCGTCGCGCCCTATGAAAATCGCTACGCCTTGATGGTTCGGGTCGCGAGCCGGCGACTGCAGGGCATCAGCGAAGCGCGGGCGCGAATGGTCTACCTGCGCGACGAGCCGGTGGGCGCCAGCCGCTTCCGGCGCTTCAGCGAGCTCAAACTGGTGCGCGACAACATCCCGGTGCTAAGCCTCTCCTGGACCCTGATCCACCCGATCGACGAGGACAGCCCCTTGTTCGGCATGTCCGACGCGCGGATCGCGGCTGAGGCGCCCACCGTGATGGTCTCGATCGTGGGCTTCGACGAGGCGATCTCGTCGACCATCAACGACCGCCAGAGCTACAGCCCGGAGAACATCCGCTTTGGGCATGTCTTCGCCAACATCCTGCGCGATTTGCCCGGCGGGATGATCGAACTCGACATCACCCGCATCCACGACACGATGCCGGTGGAAGATCAGGTGTCGGCGGTGAGGGCCTCGTAGGCCTCCTGGGCGGCGAGCCATTCCCGCTCCGCCGCCTCCACCGCCGCCTGCGCTGCATCCCGACGCCGGCCGAGGTCTGCGGCCTTGGCCGGATCCTTCGCGAAGACGGCCGGATCGGTCAGCTTCGCATCGATCTCCGCGAGCGCCGCTGTCGCCCGTCCGAGCGCCGCCTCGGCCGCTTCCGCGCGTCGCCGCGCGTTCCCGGTCGGCGCCTTGGCGCGAGGCGGCGGGGGCGGTGGCGGCGGGGCCTTGACCAGCTCCTCGGTGACCTGGGTCGGCGCGCGGGCGGCGACCCGCGCCCGGTCGAGCACGAACTTGGCGTAGTCCTCCATGTCGCCGTCGAAGGGCTCGATGCCGCCATCCGCCGCCAGCCACAGGCGGTCGGCCACCAGTTCCATCAGCGAGCGGTCGTGGGTGATCAGGATCACCGCGCCCTCATAGTCGTTGAGCGCATCCAGCAGCGCGCGCCGGCTGTCGATGTCCAGGTGGTTGGTCGGCTCGTCGAGGATCAGCAGGTGCGGCGCCTCCATCGCCACCATGTTGAGCAGCAGGCGCGCGCGCTCGCCGCCCGACAGATTGGCGACTGTCGTCTCCACCTTCTCGAAGCCCAGGCCGAACTGGGCGAGCTTGGAGCGGCGCTGGGATTCCGAGGCCTGGGGCAGGGCGCGGCGGATGATTTCCAGCGGCGTGTCCGTCGGGTCCATCGCCTCGATCTGGTGCTGGTGGAACCAGCCGACCTTGAGGCGCGACGAGCGCAGCAATGTGCCCGTTTCGACGTCGAGGGCGCCGGCCACCAGCTTGGCGAACGTGGACTTGCCGGCGCCATTGACGCCCAGCAGGCCGATGCGGTCGTCGATGTCGAGCCGCAGATTCAACCGTTTCAGGATCGGCGCGCCGCCATAACCGACGCTCGCGTCCTCCAGCCGGATCAGCGGCGGCGGCAGCGGCCGTTCGGGCGAGGGCAGGGTGAAGGGCGCGACGCGGTCTTCGATGATGTTGGAGACCGGCGGCAGCTTGGCGATCATCTTGAGGCGCGACTGGGCCTGGGTCGCCTTCGACGCCTTGGCGCGGAAGCGGTCGACGAAGGACTGCATGTGCGCCCGCTTGGCCTCGATCTTCACCCGCATGGCCTCCTGCAGGCGCAGTTTCTCGGTGACCTGGGTCTCGAAGCTGTCGTAGCCGCCGACATAGAGGTCGAGCTTGCCGTCCTTCAGATGGAGGATGTGGTCCACCGAGTTGTTGAGCAGCTCACGGTCGTGGCTGATCACCATGGCGGTGTGCGGATACTTCTTCAGCCGCGCCTCCAGCCAGAGCGCGCCTTCCAGGTCGAGATAGTTGGTGGGCTCGTCGAGCAGCAGGAGATCGGGCGCGGCGAACAGCGAGGCGGCTAGAGCCACCCGCATCCGCCAGCCCCCGGAGAACTCGGCCATCGGCCGCGAGAGGTCGGCGTTGGAGAAGCCGAGGCCGGCGAGGATTTCCGCCGCGCGGCTGGGGGCGCGATCGGCGTCGATCTCGATCAGGCGCGTGTAGATGTCGCCGAGGTCTTCCGGCTCAGCGGTGTCGAGCGACGCCAGCAGGGCTGCGCGCTCGACATCGGCGGCGAGCACGGTGTCGAGCAGCGGCACGGGCGTGGCCGGATGCTCCTGGTCCACCGAACCGATGCGGGCGGCGCGTGGCAGACCGATCTCGCCGGAGCCCAGCACGAGCTGGTTCAGGATCAGCTTGAAGAGGGTCGACTTGCCGACGCCGTTGCGGCCGACCAGGCCCACCTTGGCGTCCTTCGGCAGGCTGACGGTCGCCTGGTCGAAGAACCGGCGGCCCCAGGCGTCGAATACGAGGTCTTTGATCTGCAGCATGGATGGAAATCGCGAACGGGGGCGCGGACCGGCGTGCGCCGGACCTGCGGAGAAGGGGTGAAGTCAGGGAATGAAAGCCGCGCCGCCGCCTGACCGGCGGGGTGCATAGCAGACGGACACGCGCACGTCATGCCGATCTGTCAGGGACTGTTGCAGCGCAGCGCCTTGGCGAGCGCGGACGGGGCGGCTATAGAGCCCGCCCACGCCGCGCGCGCCGCGGCCTGTCCATCCCATTCGCAAGAGACCCCAAGAGCCACATGACCGAACGCACCTTCTCGATCATCAAGCCGGACGCCACGCGGCGGAACCTGACCGGCAAGATCAACGCGGTGATCGAGGACGCAGGCCTGCGCATCGTGGCCCAGCGCCGCATCCGCATGACCGACGCCCAGGCCAAGAAGTTCTACGAAGTCCACGCCGCGCGCCCATTCTACGGCGAGCTGGTCGAGTTCATGACCTCGGCGCCGGTCGTGGTGCAGGTCCTGGAAGGCCCGAACGCGGTCGCCAAGTACCGTGAAGTCATGGGCGCGACCAATCCGGCCGACGCCGCCCCGGGCACCATCCGCAAGCTGTTCGCCGAGAGCGTCGGCGAGAACTCGGTGCATGGCTCCGACAGCGCTGAGAACGCCGCCCTGGAGATCGCTCAATTCTTCACCGAAGGCGACATTGTCGGCTGACGGCGGCAACCCATATTCGCCCGGCGGGGTTCTCCTCGCCTGACATCCAGTTCCATTTCGAAAGTCGTGATGAGAGAAGACAAGATCGGGGGCTTCAACGAACGGTTGAGCGCCCAAGCCGAGGCGCGCAGAGCGTTGCTCGAGAAGTTCAAGCCGAAGCCGATGGTCCAGGCCGAAGTCCTGGAGACCCGCGCTCAGCGTAAGGCCCGCGAAATCGAGGAGGTCCGCGCCAAGCGGGCCGCCGATAAGGAGGCCGCGCGCCTCAAGGCCGAGGCCGAGGCGGAAGCCAAGCGCTTGGCGCTGGCCAACGACGAAGAGGCGCAGCTCGAGCTGAAGCGCCAGGAGCGCAAGGACCGCAAGGCCGCGGCCAAGGCCGAAGCCCGCGCCAAGCGCGAAGCCAAATCGGCGCAGCGCCGGGGCTAGTCCTCCGTGCCGCCCGAGAGCTTGCGGGCCATGTCGCCATAGTAGCCCTGGATCAGGAGCTCGACGGTTTCGCCGCGCTCCTCGGCGTCGAACGCCAGGTCCTTGGCCATCTGGATGGCGGCTGACCGGCTGAGGCCTTGCTCGATGGCTTCGCCGTTCGTGAAGACGGTCCAGTCACCGTCCTTTAGCGTCACCGCGTATTGAACCATTTCGTCCGTAGTTCCTCCGCTCAAGCTTGAGCGCGGAATTATGGTAAAGGTTCCGTATCCAGATGCACCGCCTGGCCGTGCGGCGTGCGCCGATAGGCGTCTTCCCAGGCATCCCGGCGCGCCGCCAGCTCTGGAGATCCGGCTAGCCGCTTGGCGGTGACCAGGTCCTCCAGCGCCGCCAGCCAATGCTCGTAGTAGCGCGAGCCGTCATCGTCCGGCTCAGCCGCATGCAATCGCGCCGATAGGGCCTGCGCCCACTCTGGCCACGTGAAGGCGCCTTGGGCGTGCAGCTGAAGCGCGAGCGCGAAGGCCTGCGCCTGCCACGGCTCCGCGAACACCGGCCCGGTCCCGTCACGCGGCAGCTTGGGCAGGGCCAGCGGGTCAGGCGCGCTCAAGGTAGGGCTCCCAGAGGTCGAGGCTGACGCTGTCGCGCGGGTTCGCCGCCTCGCCCCAAAGCTCCTGCGCCCGGAAGCGCACCGTATAGAGCGGCCGCGGGTCCTCGCCCTTGCCGTGGGCGTTGGAGTCCGGGAACACATGGGCGCCGTTCATCGAGAGGATCACGCCCGTCCGGCCGCGGACGTATCGGGGCAGGCGAGTGTGCCCGTCGGGGTTGATGTTGCGGGCGCGCACCCTGTCGCCCGGCTTGAACTGGGCGGGTGCAGCCATCTCGCGGACGTAAGAGCCGTGCCGGCTGAGCGCGGCGTCGACATCACGCGCGAGAAGGCGCGGCGTGGCCTTGGGCGCATGCGGGTCGGCGCGGCCGCTGGCGAACTCCTCTGGCTTGACGAAACCCAGGGCCAGGAGGCGGTCGCTGAGCGAGCGGAACCACTTCTCGTAGTAGCTCATCCGGAGATATTCCGGCCCTGGGATGAGTTCGCGCTGGTGGCGCCCGGCGTCGATGTTGGACCTCGTCGGCGAGGCGACGGTCATTGCGTGGACGCGGCCTTCCCAGTCAGCGTGGAAGGCGTGGCCCTCAGGCTCCGGCTCGATGCGGCCCAGGCCCTGCATCCCGCCCATGTCGTGCACGCCGTTCATAGCTTGGCCGTGCCGATCATGCCGTCGCGCGTGACGAGGGCGGCCAGAGCCTCTTCGTCGAGGCCTTCCGTGCCGGCTGGCCGCTCCGGCAGGACGAGGTAGCGGATCTCGGCGGTCGAATCCCACACCCGCACCTCGACATCCTCCGCCAATTTGGTCCCGAACTCGGCGATGACGCCGCGCGGGTCGATCACCGCGCGGGAACGGTAGGGCGAGGATTTGTACCAGACCGGCGGCAGGCCCAGCACCGGCCAGGGGTAGCAGGAGCACAGGGTGCAGACGACGAGGTTGTGCACCTGCGGCGTGTTCTCGACGACCACCATGTGTTCGCCCTGGCCGCCCGAATAGCCCAGCTCGGCGATGGCCTCGGTGGCGTCCTGCATGAGGCGCGCCTTGTAGGCCGGGTCGGTCCAGGCGCGGGCGACCACACGGGCGCCGTTGCGCGGCCCCACCTTGTGCTCGAAATGCTCGACGATGGCGTCGAGGGCGGCGGCGTCGACCAGGCCCTTCTCGACCAAGAGCGACTCGAGCGCCTTCACCCGCAGGGCCATGTCCGACGGCGGCTCCTGCCCATGGTCGTGATCATGGTCGTGGTCGTGGTGGTCGTGGGCCATGACCTCGAAAGTGACCGAGATGCGCACAAAGGTGAAGCGCCGGGACGTGACCAGCCCGCCATCACCTGCGATGCTCGCCCGGCCAGGAGGTCTGTTCGCCATGACCACGCCCCACCTGATCTACTTCTCCGACCCGATGTGCTCGTGGTGCTACGGCTTCTCGCCGACCATCGAGGCCATCCGTCAGACCTTCGGCCGCGCCCTGCCGATCCGGGTGGTGATGGGCGGGCTGCGGCCGGGCACGGAAACGGCGATGACCGAAGAGGCGAAGCTCGAGATCGCCGACCACTGGACCCACGTCCACGAGGCCACCGGTCTGCCGTTCGACGGCTCTGGCATGTCCGCCCCTGGCTTCATCTACGACACCGATCCGGCGGCCCGCGCCGTGGTGGTGGCGCGGCGCGAGGGCGAGGAGATGGCCGGCGCGTTCCTGGCCCGGGCGCAAAAGGCTTTCTACGCCGAGGGGCGCGACGTCACGACCGAGGCGGTGCTGGCCGAGATCGCCGAAGAGGTCGGTCTCGACCGGGACGCCTTCCTCGCCGCCTGGGCGACGGAGGAGGCCAAGCAGGAAACCTGGCGCGACTATGCGATCTCGCAGCGCGCCGGCGTGACGGGTTTCCCGACGTTGGTGGCCGGTCCCAATGCGGAGGGGGTCTATGGCGTCGTCACCCGCGGCTTCGCGCCGGGCGACCAGGTGGTGGCGATCCTCAGGGAATGGCTCGACCGGATCGCAGCCTGACGCCGGCTTGACCTGTAATATTACAGATGTACTCTCCACTCGGCATGTCGCCGAAGCGGGGATTTTCAGATGCGCGGATCGAACTTGGCGGCCTTGTGCCTGGCGGCCGTCCTGGGCGCGGCTTCTACCTGCGCCGCGGCCGCGCCGTTATCGGACGACGCCAAGCGCGAGGTGGTCGGCAAGGCCGCCGCCTTGCTGGCCGACGGCTATGTCTATCCGGAGCTTGGCCGCAAGGCTGGCGCCTCGATCAAGAAGAGCCTCGACGACGGCGCCTACACCGCGATTGTCGACAGGAGCGCGTTCGCCAATCGCCTGACGGACGACCTGCAGGCGATCACCCACGACAAACATATGCGGGTGATGGACCCAGAGGGCCCGCCGCCACCCGGCATGCCCAAGGGGCCGCCCCCGCGCAGCCGCGGCGGGTTCATCCGGGTCGACCGCCTCAAGGGCAACATCGGCTACGTCGCGCTTTCCGGCTTTCCGCCGCCGGGGCTCTTCAAGGACGCGGCCGACGCCGCCATACAGGCCGTCGCCGGGACCGACGCCCTGATCATCGACATGCGCAAGAACGGCGGCGGTTCGCCGGAGGCGGTCGCCTATTTCTGCAGCTTCTTCTTCGATCCGGCGAGGCCCACGCACCTCAACGACCTGATCTGGCGCGACCGAGGGACCGAGACCTTCCGCACCGACAGCTTCTCCACCGTGCCGGTGCCGACCCACTATCTGGGCAAGCCGGTGATCCTGATCACCAGCCACTTCACCTTCTCGGGCGGCGAGGAATTCACCAACGACCTGAAGACCCAGAAGCGCGCGCTCATCGTCGGCGAGACCACCGGCGGCGGCGCCAATCCCGGCGGGGCGCAGCCGGTCGGCGCCGGCCTTTTGCTGTTCGTGCCGGGCGGCCGGGCGGTCAACCCGATCACCAAGACGAGCTGGGAAGGCGTCGGCATAGCGCCGGACGTCGCCGCGGCGCCCGAGGCCGCCTTCGCGACGGCCTACAAGGCCGCGCTTGAGTCCGCCAAGCCTTCTGCGACGCGGGCCCAGGTACGGTCGCGGTTGGCGGCAAGCGGCGGCGAGGTGGACGCCTGGACCGAAGCCTCGCTGCAGGCCGCCAGGACCGGCCCGATCCCGGGCGGCGAAGCGGCATTGCGCGCGGTCATCGCCGATGCGGCTGCGGGCAAGCCCAACTACGCGGCGATGACGCCCGACTTCATCAAGTCCGCGCAGGATCAGTTCGGCGTGGCCCATACTGATGTCGTGGCGTTGGGGGTGTTGAAGTCGGTCACCTTCGAGCGTGTGGATATGCTGGGTTCCGATGTCTACCGCACCGACTTCGAGCACGGGGCGCTGGAGTGGACCTTCTACGTCAACGCGCAGGGCAAGGTCGCCGTCGCCTTCTACCGCAAGCTGCCCAACGCGCCGATCTAGGCCTGGCGGCTATTTCAACCGGGCCGGGGGCGCGTGGCCCAACTCCTGGATGAGCTTGGTCAGGAGATAGAGGCGCGGCGTCACCGTGCCCAACAGCAGGTACTCGCTGTCGGAATGGAAGCCGCCCGCCGCTGGGCCCAGGCCATCGAGCGCCGGGATGCCGCCATCTACCGCCAGCGCCGATTCCGAGGCCCCGCCGTTGCCGCCGCGGGCGATCTTCAGGCCGAGGCCCGAGTAGATCGCCTCGGCGCGGTCGGCCAGGGCTTCGGTGCCCGGGTTGATCGACAGGGGCGGGAAGACCCGCTCGCCGCTGCGAGAGATGGTCACCCTGGTGTCTGGCACGACGGTCGTGGCCGCGTTCTTCTCGAGGACGGCGCGCACCTTGTCGTAGTCGGCCTTGTCGCGGACACGGACATTGATCTGCGCCGAGGCGTCCTCGGGGATGATGTTCGCGCGGGTGCCGGCCTGCACGATCGTGAGGTTGGCGGTCAGCCCGTCGCCGGACTTCGGGAAGACGTCGTCGAGCTGGATCTGGTGGATAAGCTCCACGGCGGCGTTGCGGCCTTCCTGCGGCGCGATGCCGGCGTGGGCGGCGCGGCCCTTCACGTCAATCCGGAAGGTCGTTGAGCCCTTGCGCCAGACGGTCAGCACATCGGGGGTGTCGCCGGGCTCCAGGTTCAGCTCCACGTCCGCATCGGCGACGAGCTTGGCGATCAGGCCTTGGGTCCCGGTCGAGCCTTGCTCCTCAGAGGTCTCGATCAGGAAGACGATCTGCTTGAAGTCCTTGAAGCCCAGGTCGTGCAGGATCTGCAGGGCGTAGACACCCTCGACCACGCCGCCCTTTTCGTCGGAGACGCCGGGGCCATAGGCTTTCTCCGAGTCCATTCTGAACGGCCGCTTGGCGACCGTGCCGGGGCCGAACACGGTGTCGATGTGGCCGATCAGCAGGACGCGGCCCTTGCCGGTCCCCTTCAGCGTGGCCACCGTGTTCTCCGGCAAGCCTGCGGCCTCGGCCTTCACGCTCTCGATTGAATAGCCAAGGGCCTTCAGCCGCTCGGCCAGGATCGCGGCGACCTTGCGTCCGCCTTCGACGTCGCCGGTCCCCGAGTCAACGTTCACCACCTGCTCAAGCAGCCTGAGCTGGGCTGGCTTGGCCGCCTCGGCCGCCGCCCACAGCCTCGCGTCCTTGCCGACCGGCTTCGGCGCGGCCTGGGCCGGAGAGCACATGAGCGCCGCGGCGCTCGCGGCGGCGATAAACCCAAGCTTCATGAAGCTCTCCCCACAACAGTCCCACCATGGCCGCGCCGCCGCTAGGATCAAGCCGAAAGACCGGCGCGACCCCAGGTCACCTTGCGCCTTGGGCTGAGGCACGCGATATCCATCACTGCGGGCCGTCGGCAGGCCCGCCAAGATTCCAAGAAGGACTTCCCGAATGCGTGACCCTGTCACCACCGCGCTGGGCCTCGTGCCGATGGTCGTCGAGCAGACGAGCCGTGGCGAGCGCGCCTACGACATCTTCTCCCGGCTCCTCAAGGACCGGATCATCTTCCTGGCGGGGCCCGTCGAGGACGGCATGGCGGCGCTGATCTGCGCCCAGCTGCTGCACCTGGAGGCGGAGAACCCCAAGAAGGAAATCCAGATGTACATCAACTCGCCGGGCGGGGTGGTGACCTCCGGCCTCGCGATCTACGACACCATGCAGTACATCCGCAGCCCCGTGATCACGCTCTGCCTGGGCATGGCGGCCTCTATGGGCTCGTTCCTGCTGATGGCCGGCGAGAAGGGCTCGCGGATCGCGCTGCCGAACTCGCGGATCATGGTGCACCAGCCGTCAGGCGGCTTCTCCGGCAAGGCCTCGGACATCGAGCGCCACGCCGAGGACATCATCAAGACCAAGGCCCGCCTGAACGAGCTCTACGCCAAGCACACGGGCCAGAGCGTGAAGGAGGTCGAGGAGACCCTCGATCGCGACTACTTCATGACCGCCGAAGAAGCCAAGGACTGGGGCATCGTCGACCACGTCTGGGAAAAGCGCGAAACCGAGAGCTAACCGGTCAGCCGCCGGCGGGCTTCGGCGAGCAGCCGCGCCCGTCCGGCCGGCTCGGTGACATCGATCCGTTCATCGATCCCGTTCGGTCCGCCGCCGATGTCGGCGAACAGCCCCTTCGGGTCCTCGTGGAAATGCAAGAAGCTGCGCGACTTGCGATAGAAGACCCCGCGCTTTTTCTCCACCAGCCCAGGCAGTGTCCGCAGTTCGGCCAGCAGGTCTTCGAGCCGGTCCAGGTCGATGTCGCGGGCGTGTCTCACGGCGTCTCCTTGAACACCCGGTAGCCCGAGGTCTCCGCCATCGCCAGCATCTCACGGTCGCCGCCGGTGTCGCCATAGGCCGCCCTGAGTTCCACGTCGGGGCCGAACCTGGCCTTCAGCCGCACGACCTTCTCCGGTCCGCGACAGTTGGGCGTGGCAAATCCACCCGCCACGCGGTTCTGTGCGTCGAACGCCAGCCGCGTGCCGATCAGGTCGTCGGCGTCGAGCCGCTCGGCGAAGGGCGCCACCACCAGGTCCGGCGAGGCCGTCACGATGACGAGGCGCGCGCCCTTGGCTCGCCAGTCCTTCCACCTGGCCAGGGCGTCCGGCCGCAGAAGGCTGTTCGCATGGGTCTCGGCGAAGGTGCGCGCATCGGCCTCGAGCCGTTCGCGCGCAACGCCCCTCAGGTATTCGCGCACGGCCGCCGCCTTGATGCGTCCTCGGTCGCGGTGGACCAGGTAGGCCAGGGCGGCGGGCGCGAGCCGGACCAGGCCCAGGGCGTACCTGGCCGGCCCGGCGCGCCATTTGAGGAAGGCGGTGAAGCTGTCGTGGGTGGTCAGGGTGCCGTCAAAGTCGAACGCAACCACGGGCGGGGCGGCGGAATGACGCTGAGGGGCATCGACGGTGGGCCGGTCTTGTGCCATTTCGGCCCAAATCCCATCTAAGATTACGAACCGTCCGGGATTCGGATGGAACGCCGCCAATTGTCGCGACCTCGCGGCAAGGCTTGTGATCCCGGGCGGGATCGAGGAATGTCAAGACTTAGACAACCCGCGGCGCGTATTCTGCATTGATAGGGCGGTGACGTCCGTGGGGTGATCCAGGCTGAGACGCCGGCCCGGGTCGCCTAGAGAGTGAGAACCGACCATGACGAAGGCCGCCAGCGGAGATTCCAAGAGCACGCTGTACTGCTCTTTCTGCGGCAAGAGCCAGCATGAGGTCCGCAAGCTTATCGCGGGCCCGACGGTGTTCATCTGCGATGAATGCGTCGAGCTGTGCATGGATATCATCCGCGAAGAGCACAAGATCTCCTTCGTCAAATCGAAGGACGGTGTTCCGACGCCGAAGGAAATCCGGGAAGTCCTCGACGACTACGTGATCGGGCAAGATCACGCCAAGAAGGTCCTCTCGGTCGCGGTGCACAATCACTACAAGCGCCTGAACCACGCGACGAAGAACAACGACGTCGAACTGGGCAAGGCGAACATCCTGCTGATCGGCCCGACGGGCACCGGCAAGACGCTGCTGGCCCAGACGCTGGCGCGAATCATCGACGTACCGTTCACCGTCGCCGACGCCACGACGCTCACCGAAGCGGGCTATGTCGGCGAGGATGTCGAGAACATCATCCTGAAATTGCTGCAGGCCGCCGACTACAATGTCGAGCGCGCGCAGCGCGGCATCGTCTACATCGACGAAGTCGACAAGATCAGCCGCAAGTCGGACAACCCCTCGATCACGCGCGACGTGTCGGGCGAGGGCGTGCAGCAGGCGCTGCTGAAGATCATGGAAGGGACCGTCGCTTCCGTGCCGCCTCAGGGCGGGCGCAAGCATCCGCAGCAGGAATTCCTGCAGGTCGACACCACCAACATCCTGTTCATCTGCGGCGGCGCCTTCGCAGGCCTCGAGAAGATCATCTCGGCGCGCGGGCAGGGCACGTCGATCGGCTTCGGCGCCAAGGTCACCGATCCGGACGACCGCCGCACGGGCGAGATCTTCCGGCAGGTGGAGCCGGACGATCTGTTGCGCTTCGGCCTGATCCCTGAATTCGTCGGCCGTCTGCCGGTCATCGCGACCCTGGACGATCTCGACGAGAAGGCCCTGGTGAAGATCCTCACCGAGCCGAAGAACGCCTTCGTGAAACAGTATGTGCGGCTGTTCGACATGGAGAACGTCGGCCTGACGTTCACCGATGACGCCTTGAACGCCGTGGCTCGCAAGGCCATTGCGCGCAAGACCGGCGCGCGGGGCCTGCGCTCGATCCTCGAGGCGATCCTGCTCGACACCATGTACGAATTGCCGACCTACGACGGCGTCGAAGAGGTGGTGGTCAACGCCGAGGTCGTGGAAGGCCGCGCCCAGCCGCTGATCATCTACGCCGAACGCCGCGACAAGGGCGGGGCGGCCTAAGACGCCAAGCTTCATCGGACTTCGAAAGCCCCGCAGGTGACTGCGGGGCTTTTTCGTGCGCGATACTTCGCTCCGGACAACGGAGGCGCGCGTGGCGATCATCGGCCTGGACCACGTCAACATCCGCACGACCGAGCTTGCCAGAACGCAGGCCTTCTTCACCGACGTGCTGGGTCTGAAGGTCGGTTGGCGGCCGGACTTCCCGTTCGGCGGCGCCTGGCTCTACGCCGGCGATAAGGACGTCGTGCACCTCGTCGAGGTGAGCCGCGCCGGCGCGGCGACCCGCGGTTCGTCGCTCGATCATTTCGCCTTCGCCATCGACGACTACGAGGACGCCCGGAGAAAGCTCGACGCGGCTGGCCTGGCCTACGAGCCCTCCGCGGCGCCCAACGGCGGGATCCGGCAACTTTTCATCACCGAGCTCAACGGCGTCACCATCGAGCTGAACTGCCGCGCCCCGGCGACGGCGTGAGCCATCCGCCGCCGCCCTGCGATCGCGCGCTCGTCCATCGCGTCGAGGCCCTGGCGCATTCGCCGCGGGCGCAGACCCTGGTGCTTGTCGGTACGGTGCTGGGCTCGGGCCTGGCGTTCATCGACTCCTCGGCCGTGAACCTGACGCTGCCGGTGATTCAGCAGAAGCTGGGCGGCGGCTTCGCGGGCGCGCAGTGGATCATGAACGCTTACGCCCTGATGCTGGGCGCTCTGGTGCTGGCCGGAGGCGCGGCGGCCGACCGCTATGGCCGGAAGCGCGTCTTCGTCGTCGGCGTCGGCGTCTTCACCCTGGCCTCGGCGATTTGCGGACTCGCGCCCAACCTACCGGTGCTGATCGCGGCCCGTGCGCTGCAGGGTGTGGGCGCTGCCTTGCTGACGCCCGCCAGCCTGGCTTTGCTGGGCGCCGCCTTCGACGCCAAGGGCCGCGGCCAGGCGGTCGGGGTCTGGGCTGGGGCCAGCGGGCTGACCAGCGCCATCGGCCCCGTGCTCGGCGGCTGGCTGACCCAGGTCATCTCCTGGCGCGCTGTGTTCTTCATCAACCTGCCCGTCGCCGCGCTCAGCGTCTGGCTGGTGCTTGCCTTCGCCAAGGAGAGCAAGGGTGCGCGCTCCGGCCCGGTGGACTGGATGGGCGCAGCGGCCGTCACGATCGGCCTGGCGGCGGTCACCTGGGCTCTGACCGTTGCGCCGAAGCAGGGGCCGGATCTGGCGGTCCTAAGCGCCGGCGCCCTCGGTGTCGTCGCCCTGGTGGGCTTTGTCTTCATCGAAAGAAAAGCGCCCAACCCCATGACACCGCTGACGCTTTTCAAGTCCCTGACCTTCTCAGGCGTCAACGGCCTGACCTTCGTGCTCTATGCGGCCTTCGGAGGCGCGCTCTTCCTGCTGCCCTTCGAGCTGATCCGCGCTCACGGCTACGCGCCCTCGGCCGCGGGGGCCGCATTGCTGCCGCTGTCAGTGGGACTTGCGGTCCTGTCGCCGCTGGCGGGCCGCATCGCTGGGCGAACCGGGCCGCGACCCATGCTGATTGTTGGCCCGCTGCTCGTGGCGGCCGGATTTACGCTCCTGGCCTTGCTGTCGAGCGCCGGCGGTTACTGGACATCCGTCTTCCCCGGCTTGGCCATGCTCGCGCTCGGCATGGGGGTCGCCGTCGCACCGCTCACCGACGCCGTGCTAGGCGCTGTCGCTGACGAGTATGAAGGCGCCGCAGCCGGCGTGAACAACGCGGTCGCCCGGGTGGCTGGCCTGTTCGCCGTGGCATTGGTCGGCTTCGTCATCGGCAGCTCGGACCCCAACGCGATCGCGGGGGGCTACCGCATGGCGATGCTCGTGGCGGCGGCTGGCTCGGCCGCGGCCGCCCTCATCGCGCTGCTCACCGTGCGGCCCAAGCGAAGGTCCAAGACGACATCCTAAGGCTTGTCAGCATATGATGATCGTCATCTAATGCGGCATGGCTGAGAGGGCGATCATCGTGATCGGGGCGGGCGACGCCCTGGGCGGCGCGATCGCCAAGCGCTTCGCGCGCGAGGGCTACGCCGCGGTCATCGTGCGTCGCCACGCCGACCAGCTCGAACCCCTGGCGGCCGCGATCCGCGAGGCGGGCGGTGAGGCCTATTCCTTCGGGCTCGACGCCCGCAAGGAAGAGGACATGGTCGGCCTCTTCGCGCGGGTGGAGGCCGAGATCGCGCCGGTCGAGGTGTGCGTGTTCAACATCGGGGCGAACGTGCGTTTCCCGATCGCCGAGACCACGGCGCGGGTGTTCTTCAAGGTCTGGGAGATGGCCTGTTTCTCGGGCTTCCTGGCCGGGCGCGAGGCCGCCAAGGCGATGACGCCGCGTGGTCGCGGCACGATCCTCTTCACAGGCGCCACGGCCAGCGTGCGCGGTCGCGACGGTTTCGCGGCCTTCGCTTCGGCAAAGCATGGCCTGCGGGCGCTCGCTCAAAGCATGGCCCGCGAACTCGGCCCCAGAGGCGTGCACGTCGCCCACACCATCATCGACGGGGCCATCGACACCGCCTGGATCGCCGAGAACTTCCCCGACCGCCACGCCTTGAAGAGCCAGGACGGCATCCTCAACCCCGAGCACATCGCCGACGCCTACTGGGCTCTGCACGTCCAGCCGCGCGACGCCTGGACGCATGAACTGGATCTGCGGCCCTGGATGGAGGCCTGGTGACCATGCCCAAGACAGTGGAGTTCCTCTTCGATTTCGGCAGCCCGGCCAGCTACCTGGCTTACAAGCGCCTGCCCGACCTCGTGGCCCGTACAGGCGCGCAGGTGGACTACGTCCCCATGCTGCTGGGCGGTGTGTTCAAGGCGACCGGCAATGCCTCGCCGGCGGAAGTTCCCGCCAAGGGCCGTTGGATGAACGCCGACCTGGCGCGCTGGGCCAAGCGCTACGGCACACCCTTCAACCGCAACCCGTTCTTCCCGATCAACACCCTGCACCTGATGCGCGGCGCGACCGGCCTGATCGAGGACGTCCGCTTCATGGCCTATTGCGACCTGGTGTTCGACGCCATGTGGCTGGAGCCGAAGAACCTGGGCGACCCCGCCGAACTGGCCCCGGTCATCCGCCGCGCCGGAGTCGAGCCCGACGACTTCCGCGCCCTGGTCGAAAGCGAAGACGTCAAGGCGCGCCTAAAGGCCACGACCGAATCTACGGTCGCGCGCGGGGCCTTTGGAGCCCCA